>Ga0209986_10001433_pt1 | contig 22824 bp, 16 predicted proteins | sample BlataG_FD_183168 | JGI IMG/M metagenome (GOLD analysis project Ga0209986, IMG submission 183168) | Deep subsurface microbial communities from Black Sea to uncover new lineages of life (NeLLi) - Black_00105 metaG (SPAdes) (version 2) | ecosystem: Environmental > Aquatic > Marine > Oceanic >... | reverse complement strand
GGCAGGAATACGGGCGCGAGGACGATATCGACCGGGCCATCAGAATCGTGGTTGACCACTCGCGCGGCGTCGCCTTTCTCATCGCCGATGGCGTGGTGCCCTCCAATGAAGGCAGGGGATATATCCTGCGACGAATCATCAGGCGGGCTTCGCTCTTTGGCAGGAAACTGGGATTGCAGGGCCCTTTCCTCAATGAACTGGCTGAGGTTGTCGTTGGCATGATGAGCCACATATATCCTGAGCTTGTGGCCAATCAAGGCCTGATCACCAAAGCGATCAGAGTCGAGGAGGAGAAGTTCATTGCTACGCTCGATAGCGGGCTTAATCTGGTGGAAAAGATCGCCGGTGATGCTTTGCGTCAGGGAAGGAAGCAGTTAGCAGGCGAAGAGGTATTCAGGCTTCAGGATACTCATGGCGTTCCTCCCGAGCTAACGGCTGAAATCGCCCGGGAACGAGGACTGTCCATGGATTGGGATGGTTTCCAGGCCGAGATGGAGAAGCAGCGAGAAAGGGCCAGAGCCAGCGTGCGTGGAACTGGTAGCTTGGAAGTCAGGGCTACGGTCATACGTAAGCGAACAGATTTTGTTGGCTATCAAGAATGTAGCTGTAGGTCAGACGTTCTCGGTTTGGTAACTAGGGAGGGCTCAGCAGACACTGTAGGTGAAGGTGATCAAGTCGACGTGATAATGGATAGGACACCGTTCTACGGTGAGATGGGCGGGCAGGCAGGCGATACCGGCGAAATCGAGAGCCCAAAGGGGAAGATAGCCGTCACGAATACCATCATGACTCGTTCGGACGTGATAGCACATAGAGGCAAGGTTGTTGCGGGGAGCATATCTATTGGCGACGAGGTTGAAGCCAGAGTCGATGTCGCACGCCGTCTGGATATTGCCCGCAACCACACCGCCACGCATCTCCTCCAGGCGGCTCTAAGGCAGACGCTGGGCGGCAGTGTCTATCAGAAGGGCTCTTCGGTGGAGCCAGCAGGATTCAGATTCGACTTATCCCACCTGGCTCCCATCACTGAGGAACAGCTGACGGAGGTTCAGAGGCAGGTTAACGAATGGATACGCCAGAACTTGAAGGTGCAGCCAAGAGTTCTCCCCTATAGCCAGGCCGTCGCCGAAGGCGCTATCGCCCTATTTGAAGAAAAGTACGGAACAGAGGTTCGGGTGCTGCAGATTGGGGAGCCGGCAATAAGCAAGGAACTCTGCGGTGGCACTCATGTTACTTCCACAGGCGAAATCGGCTTATTCCTTATCACCGGTGAGAGCAGTATCGGCACAGGGTTGCACCGCATTGAGGCCGTAACGGGAAGAGAGAGTGAAGCCCTGGTTGAGTCTCGCTTGACTACCCTGAAGAACCTGGCCAGGGAAGTGGAAGGCTCGCCGGAAGAGGTGCCCGGCAAGGTGAAGGCGCTCATTGGCGAATTAGAGACAGAGCACCGGAGGGCCCTTTTGCTGGAGAGGGAGCTCTCGCGCAAGGTAGCCGAGGATTTGCTCGGACAGGCGGAACAAGTGAGCGGCGTGACGGTTTTGGCCGCCAGGGTGCCGTCGCTGAGCATGCCCATCCTCAGGGAAATGGGCGATATGCTGCGGGACAGGCTAAACAGCGCCGTAGTAGTCTTGGCTACAGTCCATGACGGTAGGCCCGGCTTCTTGGCCATGGTGACTCCTGACTTGATAGCCAGGGGATTCCATGCCGGAGATATCATCAACCAGGTAGCCAGGGTTGCCGGCGGCGGTGGTGGTGGCAAGGCTGGCATGGCCCAGGCCGGTGGCAAAGATGCAGCCAGGATTGATGAGGCTCTGGGATTGGTGAAGAGTGTCGTTGCCAGCAAAGCCGCCTGACGATGATTCATGTTGTGACCTGAGCCGCAGCCCTGACTCTGAACGAAGTGGGGAGGAGGTCGGGAAGGGTCTAAGATTCTTCGTTTCGCTCAGGATGACAAGAGTGAAAGGTTCAGAATAACAGGAGGGAAGGGCTCGGAATGACGAAAAGAGAACGAGGAGATGCGCAGCTTAGGGCTGGATATCGGGGATAGGAGAACCGGAGTTGCCATAGGCGACCCCCAGGGGATCCTGGCTACTCCCTTAACAGTGCTTGCCGATAAAGGCGAAGATGCCCTCATAGAAGACATTCTCAAGCTCGCCGAGCAGCATAAGGCAGGACGCATCGTGATTGGCTTGCCCCGCCGCTTGACTGGCGAAGTGGGGGAACAGGCGGGCAAGGTAACAGCCTTCGCCGATAAGTTGTCACGGCGGGCGAGGCAAAGCAACCTCAGCCAGCTCGATGTACAACTATGGGATGAACGCTTCTCCACCAAAGCCGCTGAGCGATTAAAGGCGGAAGCTGGTGGCAGGGGCGGCAAAAGGCCCTCCGGTGGAAGAAGGAGGGCCCAGGCGAGCCGCTTTTCCATCAAGGCGGAAGTTGACGCCGTAGCGGCAGCCTTTATTCTCCAGAATTTCCTGGATAGCCGTCGCCCTGAGCAATAGTCAAGGGGCTTAAGCCATGTCGAGATACGTAGGCCTGATCGGTTATCCCCTGAAGCATTCTATCTCCCGCTATTTCCAGCAGGCAGCCCTGGATCATTATCAGCTTGATATTCGCTATCAACCCTGGGAGACAGTCTCATCCCGACTGCAAGACGTAGTGAATGATCTGAGGGAAGCTCAGAACGTCGGAGCTAACGTAACCGTGCCCTACAAAGAAGCAGTGCTACCATTATTAGATGCAGTTGATGGCCTGGCGGGTTCGGTCGGCGCCGTCAACACCATAGTCAAAGAAGGTGACAGACTTCTGGGTTCGAACACCGATGTCCGTGGCTTTGTCAGAGCCCTGGATAAGGAAGGAGGCTTCGATCCCGAGGGGAAGCGGGTGATAGTGCTGGGGGCCGGCGGGGTGGCCAGGGCAGCGGGCTTCGCCCTGGTGCAGAGGAAGGCAGCCTCGCTGGCCATCACCGATGGTATCTTTGAGCGAGCCGAGGGATTGGCTGCTGCTCTGGAGAGTTACATTGGAGATCCTGCGCTGCGGTCAGGGGCATCAAGAATCGAGGTGGCTGCTTTTCCCTGGCAGAGCGTGAGTTCGGCCGCGACTTTTGCCAACTGCGATTTGATAGTCCATTGCACTACCATAGGCATGAAGCACAGCTCCCAAGAAGGGGAATCGCCTTTGAGGCTGGAGGTGATTCCCCGGGGCGTGTTGGTCTACGACCTCGTATATAACCCGTGGCCGACGCCCTTGCTAAGGCTGGCACAAGAAGCGGGGGCCGATATACTCGGCGGCCTACCTATGCTAGTATATCAGGGGGCGGCCTCGTTCGAGATGTGGACAGGCAAGGCAGCTCCGCTTGATATAATGTTCAGTAGGGCCAGGGAAGCATTGGGGTTAATCTAATGGGGCGGTTTCGCTTTTTCACCGCCGGAGAATCCCACGGTAGGGGATTGGCAGCCATTGTGGAGGGCATGGTGGCTGACCTCTCTCTGGAAGCCGCGTATATCGACAGAGAACTCAAGCGTCGCCAGCAGGGCTACGGGCGCGGTGCCCGCATGAAGATCGAAGAGGACAAGGCCGATATCATGGCAGGTGTTCGCTACGGGCTCACCACAGGCGGACCCATAGCCCTCTCCATCGCCAATCGAGACTGGCAAAACTGGCAGCAGGCCATGAGCGTCACGCCGCTGGACGAAGAAGCAGAGCCTGTAACCTGTCCCCGTCCCGGACATGCCGACCTGGCAGGAGTGACTAAATACGGTCTCAAGGATATCAGGCCGGTCATGGAAAGGGCCAGTGCCCGCGAAACAGCCGCCAGAGTAGCTGTCGGTGCTATAGCCAGAAGGTTCTTGGAGGAGTTTGGCATTGTCCTTCACAGCCACACCATAGCGATCGGGCATGTTAGCAGCGGATCCATCACTTCCTGTCATCCCGAGCCCTCTGCCTCCTGTCCTTCTGAACCCTCGACGTCGCATCATCCTCAGCCCTCTTCCTCTCGTCGTCCTGAGTCCTCTTCCTCCTGTCATTCTGAGCCCGCTTCTTCTTGTCATTCTGAACGCAGCGAAGAATCCCGTCCTGCTCAAGACCAACTCCATGAAGAAAGCATGATAGACTGGCAGCAGGTAGAAGCCTCCCCGGTCCGTTGTGCCCATGCCGGGCTGGAAGAGGCGATGATGGCGGCCATTGATGAGGCCAAAGCCGAGGGAGACACATTGGGCGGCATCTTTGAGGTAGTTGCCTGCGGAGTCCCCGTCGGCCTGGGCAGCCACGTCAGCTGGGGTCGTCGTCTTGATGGCAGGATCGCTCGGGCGATAATGAGCATCAATGCCGTCAAGGGCGTGGAGATCGGGGCGGGATTTGCTCTGGCTGCGCTTAGAGGCTCGCAGGCCCACGATGTTATCGAACGGAATCCTGGAGTCCCTGGGAGCGCCCCATCTTCGTCATTGCCCGGCGCCTTAGCCACGCCGCCAGCTCTTCCCTGGCGACACGCCACCAATCATGCCGGCGGCATCGAAGGCGGCATGAGCAATGGCGAGGACATAATCTTGAGAGCAGCGGTCAAACCTATTGCTACGTTGGCCAAACCACTGTCCTCAATAGACCTGCGCAGCGGCGAGAAGGCCGGGGCTCACTATGAGCGCAGTGATATTTGTGCTGTGCCCGCCGCCGGGGTAATCGCCGAAGCCATGTTAGCCATCGTCCTGGCCGACGCAGTCCTGGAGAAATTCGGCGGCGATAACCTGAAGGAGTCCCTGGCAAACTATCATAGCTACTTGACCAGCATATCTTGATGGCGCGCCCATAGTCCAGGGTGGACGAGGCGGGGTTTGCAGTACGCAGGGTTTGCTGGCAGGGTCGTTCAGCGCAGGAAGGGATTTCCCCGGCGCTCATCGCCGATAGTGGTGGGCGGTCCGTGGCCGGGATAGACAACGGTTTCATCGGGCAGTACCATGAGTTTCTCATGGATGCTCTCTATCAGGCGGTCGTGACTGCAACCGGGAAAGTCGGTCCTGCCGATACCGCAGTTGAATAGAGTATCGCCGCTGAAGACTACCCCGTGTCCCAGCAGACATATTCCTCCGGAGCTATGCCCGGGGGTGTAGAGCACCTCGAAGTGCAGGTCGCCAACATCTATTCGGTCGCCATCCCTGAGTAGTCTGTCCGGTTTGTGAGGTGATTTAAGGGGGGTGAGGCCGATAGATGTCAGCATACGCATGGGGGCGGCCAGCATCAAGCCCCTTTCGGCCTCGTGGAGGGCGAACTGCGCATGAGTCTTTTCCTGGACTGTGCGAAGAGCGCCAACGTGGTCGATGTGGGCGTGGGTGATTACGATTAAGGATATGGACAGTCCAGCTTCCCGCACCGTCCTCAAGATATTCGCAGCTTCAGCACCGGGGTCGATAATCATGCCTTGCCCGCTTGAAGATGAACCAACGATATAGCAGTTAGTGGCGAAGGGACCGACCACTAACGCCTTCAGAACCATTGCGCTTTGCCCCTGCATGATCGAATTCATGAAATATAGCATGAATCTGCACTCGGGCAAAGAAGCGCTGGCTGGAGAAACCGGCCAAGCGCGGCCAGCCCGGCAATCTACGCCTAGCTGTATGGTGTGCAATTGCAGATTCGGGCGTTTTGCGGTATAAATTACGGTCACTTCTATGACTGCTGCTCTGCTGCGCGTAAGAAACCTGACTAAACGATACAATAGTTTCACAGCGGTAGATGGCATTTCTTTCGAGATAAAAGAAGGGGAAATCGTCAGCCTGCTGGGGCCCAACGGAGCGGGAAAGACCACCACCATCCAGATGCTGCTCACACTTGTCTCGCCCATCAGCGGGGAGATTGAAATCTTCGGCAAGAATCTGGCCGAGCATCGTGAAGAACTACTATCCATGATGAACTTCACTGCTCCTTACTCTCTTCTGCCCTACAATCTTACTCCCAGAGAGGGGCTTGCTGTGTTCTCAATGCTCTACGGGGTTCGGAACTACAAGGAGAGGGTGAGCTCGCTGCTTGACGAGTTCAATCTTGGCGAACTGGCCGACAAGAAGATAGGTAAGCTCTCTTCGGGAGAGCAGATGCGTCTCGGCGTAGCTAAGGCGTTTGTTAATAATCCCAAGCTTCTTCTGCTTGACGAACCCACTGCCTCCCTTGACCCGCCGACTGCCAGACAGCTCAGGGCGAAGGTCTTAGAACTCATCCAGGAGTCAGGTGGTGGCGTTCTCTGGACCTCCCACAACATGCGAGAAGTAGAGACCGTATCAGACAGGATTATCTTTCTCTCCCGGGGGCGGATTATGACCGATGATACTCCGCAGAACATCAAGAAACGGTTCGGCCAGGAGGATTTAGAGGAGATTTTCATCACTATTGCCAGGGAACCACTGAGAGAGCCTTCATGGACTCCTTGCACGTAAGAGGGATATTCTACCGCAACATAGTCCTCATCCGGCGGAGCGTGCCCAAGCTGTTCGGGCTTTTCGGGTTTGTTACCGTTGCCCTGCTCCTCTGGGGCTTTATCACTCTCTGGGTGCAAACTCTTGCTGAGACCGATGCCAGGGCCGATTTCGTATTGCTTATCCTCAGCGCCTTCATCTTCTGGTCTCTGTTTGATCTCTCGCAGCGGTCTTTTGGCATCTCGTTCCTAGAGGAGGTCTGGTCGCGCAACGTCATCAACCTCTTTGCCTCTCCGGTAAAGCTGAGCGAGATGATCCTGGGATTTGTCCTGGTGGGCGTTGCCCAGTCTTTGCTGGCTTTCTTCTACATTACCTCCCTGGCTTTCTTGCTCTACGCTCTGAACATCTGGAACCTGGGACTTTACATAATACCCTTCTTTGTGAACATTCTTGTTTTCGGCTGGGCGCTGGGCGTGGTGACCATCGGGCTGGTTGTCCGTTTCGGGCCATCGGCCGATATTCTGGCTTTCTTCATTCCCTTTCTCGTTTTGCCTTTTTCGGCAGTCTACTATGCCATATCCATATTTCCTCCTATCTTACAGAAAGTCACCTTCATCTTGCCGACCAGGCATATGTTTGAAGGCATGCGTACGGTGATCACCGAGGGCATCATGCCCCTGGACAATGTGTTCTGGGCGAGCACTCTGAACGTGGTCTGTGTCATCCTGGCCTTTCTCTTCCTGTACTGGATGCTGCGCCTGGCCCGAATCAAGGGGTACCTCAGCCGCCTGGTCCAAGATTAGGTGTGCGTTGCCATCTAGTGTGGCGGCGACGGCTTAACAGCATCAGGTTGAAAGGCCAAGGGCAAGCCGGCGTGAGCGTTGACAAACGCCCAACGAAAATTTAAGATAACCGCGCGGGTGATGCCTCAACAGCAGAACCAGAATACTTTACCGCAAGGAATGGAGGCCAGTACATGGGAAAGAAGGTAAACATTGCCTTAATCGACAGCGTCAAAGACAAGCTCTCTAATCTGACGCTTGAGAACAGACACAGACTGAAGGATTGCTCCTATATCGACCTGCGGGTTGGGGTGGGGGAAGGACAGGTGGCAGCGGCCCAGGATGGCATGAGGAAGTTCAGCCTTCGCGACTACAGGCTCTCTTACGGCGTGCGGGTCATTGCTGGCAGCGAAACACCGGCTCCAGGCTATTTTGGTCAAAGCCTGGGGGCGGCGGATGTGGATCACCTTCCCGAGGTTGTTCAGGCCGGCCTGCATCGGGCTTACGAGAGGGCCATGGCCAACTCGGACATGAAGAGGGAGAGGAAGAAACGCTGGGAAGTCCTGGGGCAATCACTGTGCGGCACGGAGCTTGCGCCGATGGAAGTGCGCCAGGACACCATTGCGGGCGTCTACAGCATTAATCCGGTTGAGGTCCCCCTGGAAGAAGTCAGCAAACTGGCACAGGAGGTTTCCAGGGCCGTAGCCTCTTATGACTCGAGGGTCAAGGTCAACCAGATAATGACGCAAACCTCGCTCGTCAGGGAGCTTCTTGTCAGTTCTGAAGGGGCGAATCTGGACCGGGCTTACGCCTTAACGCAGGGGCTTTGTGTCGTGGTTGCCATTGGCAGCAGCGGCATTCAGCAAACCCACTATGACTGCCTGGGACACCAACGGGGCTGGGAAATCCTGACCGACGGCATTAGCGAGGAATTGATCAAGTCAAAGCCGCTCATGCAGTTTGCCCTGGACCTGGCTGCTGACAACGTCTCGCTCTCGGAGACCAGGGCTTGTCCATCGTCAGACAAAGAAGTGGTAGTAGTAACTGATCCTCACTATAACACTCTTCTGGTCCATGAGATTATCGGGCATCCTACGGAGCTTGACAGAGCTCTCAAATTGGAGACAGCCTATGCCGGCCGAAGCTGGTTATTGAGAAGCCTCAAGGAGAATATGCTCGGCAAACAGATAGCCTCCCCCCTTGTCTCAGCCTATTCTGACCCGCTGCTTCCGGGTTACGGCCACTACGAATATGATGATGAGGGGACGCCGGCCAGGAGGATAATGCACATCGACAAAGGAGTATTCCGTGGCTTCATGAACTCCCGGCAGACGGCAGCCACTCTCGGGGTGAGCCCAAACGGCCATTTTAAGGCCACCGATGCATCTCTTGTCCCTTTGATCAGAATGTCGACAACGGTGTTCGGGGCAGGGAAGCATGACCCGCAGGCGATGATCAAGGAAGTGGAGCACGGATATTACCTGGTGGGCCATCGCATCCCGTCCATTTCGGAAAGTAGAGAGAACTTCCGCATCACGGCCAGAAAGGTCTTTGAGATTAAGAACGGTGAACTGGGGGAGATGTTTAGAGATGGAGGGATAATGGCCAACACCAGGGACTATTTAATGTCGATTGACGCTGTAGGAAATGACCTGAGGTTATACCCGGTCTTCAACTGCGGGAAAGGGCAGCCGATGCAGGCCAAGAAGCTCGGCAATGGCGGCCCTACCCTGAGAGGGTATGCCAGGCTTGTAGGAGGAACAAAGTGAAAGAACTGAGGGAACTGGAGAAGGCAGTGGCCAGGGCACTTGCTTTTCTGAAGGCCCAGCCCGATATCAAGTCAGCCCAGGTCTATGCTTCGGCAAATAACCGTCTCTGGGCAAGGCTGAACTATACCTCTCATATCCCGTGTAACGGCGTGGAAGAGCCGAAGTCCACCGATGACTACGGCATCGGGATTCAGATAGTTCTCGACGGCCCCGATGGCCAGAAAATCGGTTTTGGTTCCGAGGAAAGGGACCTGTCTCTGCAGGGAGTGAAGCTGGCCTTAGAGAAAGCCAGGCAAGGAGCGATCGTCGACCCCGAGTTTCGCTGTTTGCCGCAGGCAACCGCTGAGAAAAGGAGCCTTTCTAAATATCATGACCCGATGGTCATGAGCATCACCGACCGGGGTCTGGTGGAGGGAGGATGGAGGATCCTCGACGGGGCCATATCGTTATTCTTAGGCTCTGAGAAGCTGAGAAAGATGACTGCCGGGGGAGCACTTCCTGAACTCGGGCTCATAGTGGGCGGCGATCTCTCCATACTGCAGGAGAGAATGGCTATTAGCTCTTTTGAGATGCCGGATGTCCAGAGTGATGAGTCTGCGGCCATCCTGGCCTCTGTCACGGGCATGGTGGAGAAGGGCGATGCCAAGGGAAGCGGTTACTCGGTTCATCTCAAGCTCGCTGATTTGGACGATAGGGCGGGCAGCGAGGCAGCCGCGAACGCCATCGGCTCGCTGGGCGGAATTAGGGTGCCGTCCGGGGATTACCCTGTCATCCTCGGCCCGCAGCCGGTTGGAGAACTCCTGAGTCACCTCGTCATCCCCTCCTGTACCACTGGCTCTTTCTACTCCCGGCAATCATGCTTTCTGGGCAAGCTGGGGAGTGGGGTGGCCTCGGAGAAGTTGACTATCATCGACAAAGGCAGCGCTCCGGGGCTAATCGGTTCCAAGGGCATCACCTGCGAGGGTCTGCCTACCGGGGAAACTGCCCTCATTAAGGAGGGGGTGCTGAGCGGGCTGCTCAGTGACTGGTACGAGTACCAGAGAATCCTGAACGACCCCCAGGCGAAGGAGAAACTGGGAGTTAGTCCCCAGGATGTTCGACATGCGCTGACACCGAGGAACGGATTTCGCTTTGGCAGAGAAGGTGGGAGAAACTTCGGTATGAGACCGCACGCTTCGGCTACCAACATCGTATTTGAGTCTCGTTCCACCGCCCGACTTGCCGACCTGGTCAGGGAGATCAAGAAAGGAATACTGGTAGGAAGGCTGTGGTATACCTATCCCATCCATGGCCTGCGGGCGGGTGATTTCACCAGTACGCTTACTGCTGAGTCCTATTTCATCGAAGACGGTGAGATCAAGGCGCCGATCAAGGTGAATACGCTCAGGATCAACGATAATATTGCCAGTATCCTGACGGGTATCCGGGGCATGACAGGTGAGGTACGGCCGACGATACTCTGGGCCGCTGATCAGATTGTATACGCTCCCCTGGGGCTGATGGTGGACAAGGTCCATTTCGAGGCCATAGCCGAGTTCATGGACGAAACCTATTGATGCACTGTCCGGAAGAAACCCAAATGTCAAAATCCAAATGACAATTGAGATCCAAATGCCCAAATGCCAAACCTATTCCCTTTCCGTCCTCAAGGTCGTACTTCTCTTTGTCATTTGAACTTTGAGCTTTGTCATCTGTCATTGCTCACTGAGAGGATGCAGGTGAGGGTGAATTTCCCCCTCACTCTTCCCGATTGAATCGGGACTCCCGCCAGGGGAGAGAGGACAGCAGTTGTAGTGCGACCCTTCAGGGTCGTGCAGCACGAGGCTGAAGCCTCGCACTACATTCGAGGCGTGAAGGAATCCTTTCCTTCGTCCTGAGCCAAGTGAAGGATCTCAAGCAAGAGGCGGGGATGAACCCCGCCCCTACAATTAACACACTCTGCCCTAGGGGAGAGTGTGCAGCAGTTGTAGTGCGACCCTTCAGGGTTGCGCGGCTTGGAGTTCGGGATTTGGAACTCGTAGGGGCGGGCCTTGTACCAGCCATGAGCGGACGGCCTCGAACAGAATGCTGTGCGAGCAATCAGCGTTGTCGTTCGGATCGCTTTCGGGTGCCACCATATTGGGCGAGACCGATGAAGCCCATAATGAAGCCGGCGGTGGAAGAGGCGTAGGATACGAAGCTCAGGAGTAGGGTTGGTGTAACCAGCCGGACGACCATCACGAAGGGCAGGACAACGCCGATGATGAGCAGAGCGAGGCCCGTCAGCATCAACTTCAACGGTTTTTCCATTCTGTATTCACGCCCGCGGATTCCACTACAATTGTACCTCGCAGCGCGCGCCCCGGCAAGTCGGGCTATGGCAATCTCATAAGCCGAGTTCCAAATGTCAACGTCGACATGTCCGGATACCGAGACTACTCCCTTTTGCCAATCGCTCAGTCCTTCCACAAGTGCGCCCTTGTGATCAGAGATGTCTCCTTCATAACTCCCCTAGCCCCTCTTATCTTAAGAGGGGGACTTTTAGGAGGACTTTCCAGCTGGTCCTTCTATATTAAGAGGGGAATCTCGGACTTACCGATTGCTGGCTAAGATAAGCTCTCACTCCTTCAATATCCCCCTTAAGGTAAGGGGGGATAAAGGGGGGTTATGAGTGTCATCTGAACCTTGAGCTTTGTAACTTGGCATTACCTGACCCCTCACCTGAGCGTTCTCACCCAGGGCGGGGACAAGCCCCGCCCCTACGACTCTTCCTAGTAAGAGGAGAAATGCGTAACACAGGGATTCTCTTCTTATTCCCCCCTTAAGATAAGGGGGGATACAGGGGGGTTATGAGTGCCGTTTGGGCTCTGTATCATCCGTGGGTGCGTTGGGTCTTGAGTCTGCGTCTTTATACAGCCAGCACTCCGCGAAATGGCCGGGGCTGGGCTCGAACTCGGGCGGTTCCTCGCTATCACACAGGTCCTCGATGATGCGCGGGCACCGCGGGTGGAAGCGACAGCCTGTGGGGGGTTTAATCAGGCTGGGTGGCTCCCCGGGTGGGATATCCCTGAGTTTCGCGGCGTTCTCGGCGTCCGGGTCCGGTATGGCGTTAAGCAGCACCTGTGTGTAAGGATGGAGCGGGTTGTTCACTATCTCTCTGACATCTGCCTTCTCCACCAGCTTCGCCGCATACATGACAAAGGCGCGCTGCGAAAAGTAGCGCACCGAAGAGAGGTCGTGGGTAACGTAGATCACGCCCAGTTTATGGGTCGTCTGAATCCTGCCCATTAACTCCAGGATTTCCACTCGCACCGAGGCGTCGAGCATCGATACGGGCTCGTCGGCGGCGATCAGCCTGGGGTGCAGAATAATCGCTCTGGCGACAACCAGCCGCTGCTGCTGCCCGCCGGAGAGCATGTGCGGATACTTGGTGAGGAATTCGCCGGGAGGAGTCAACCTTACCTCCTCCAGGGATTCCCGAATCCGCTGCTCGTGCTCCTTCTTGGGCACCTTGTTGACGATCAGCGGTTCGCTTAGAATGCGCCTGACGTTCATAAATGGGGGTAGTGCCCCATAGGGGTCCTGCTGGACGAAACCGACCTGACAGCGCAGCCAGGCGAGGTCCTTGGGCTTCTGCCCGTCGAGCCTTCTCCCGTCGAAGTACATCTCCCCCCCCGTGGGCTTCACCAATCCCAGGAGGGTCCGCAGCAGGGTCGTCTTCCCTGAGCCGCTCTCTCCCACGATGGTGATCGCCTCCCCCTGCCCGAGCTCGAAGCTCACACCATCCAGTGCGCGCACGAACCCTGCGCTCAGGAACCCCCAGCGCTTCAGCTCAAACCAGGTGCGCAGGTCCTTCACCGAGAGCAGCTTATTGTTCTCCATCTCCTCAACCCTTTTCATATAGCCAGCACTTCACCGTCTCGTCTCCATGCACGAAGAGCGGCGGCTCTTCCTCGCAGCGTTCGAACCGCTTGTGGCAGCGGGCGGCAAACCGGCAGCCCTTGGGCGGGTTGAACAGGCTCGGCGGCTGACCGGTAATGAACTCCGGCTTCTTCTCTATCCGCAGCGTAGGCACGCTGGCCATAAGCTTCTGTGCGTAAGGATGTAGCGGCTCGCGGTAAAACCGCTCCGCCTTGCTGTGCTCGACCAGCTGCCCGGCATACATGCAGAGCACCTCATCCGCCAGTTCACTGGAGGTGGCGATATCATGGGTGATGAGTATGAAGTTCAGACCCAGCTCCTGTTTTATCCTCTTAAGCGTGTTCATGATGTTGGCCTGGGTCAGCACGTCCAGTGCCGAAGTTGGTTCATCGAGGATGACGAGGGGCGGGTTCGTTATCAGGGCCATGGCTATGATGGCCCGCTGGCGCATGCCTCCGGAGAGCTCGAAGGCATACCGGTTCAGGAAGTCCGACGGGATGCCCACGATCCGAAAGACCTCCCTTGCCCGCTGAAACGCCTCCTGCTTCCCCATGCGGTGGTCGAGCAATAGCGGTTCGGACACCTGGAATCCCACCTTGAGGACGGGGTTGAGCGAGTTCATGGCTGCCTGCGCGACCAGGGAAATCTGCTTCCACCGCACGTCCCGGCGGAAGCGCTCCTCGCTGAGCTTCATCACATCCGTACCGTTCAGGAAGACACGGCCTTTGTAAGTGTCTATGTTCCGTGGCAGGAGCCTGAGGATAGCCCGGGCCAGCGAGGTCTTCCCGCAGCCGGACTCACCGACTATGGCCAGCGACTGGCCTAGGGCAAGCTGGAAGCTCACTCCCTCCACCGCCCGCACCACGCCCATGGTGGCGCGGAAGTACAGGCACAGGTCTTCGACCCTTAGAAGTGGGCCTTCGCTCCTGGTCGGCCCTCGACCCTTGCCGGTCACCTGCTCTGTCTTCAAGCTCATATTTCGGTATCCCCCATGGTTTTTGCACAAGACCCTCTCCCTTTCAGGGCGAGGGTGAGTTTCCCCCTCTCTGTAGCTCTCTCCCACCGGGGGAGAGAGGATCATGATATCCCATGCAGTTAGCTATTTTTGTCATATCGTCCTCAACCTGGGGTTGAAGACGCGGTCGAGGGCGAAACCAACGAGCGCGAAGCCCAGCCCGATCGTCATCAGGAGGCCCGCCGGCAGGATCATCCAGTAGTATTGCCCCATGTACATGGCGCTGTTTGATTGTGCGTCGTGTATCACCTTGCCCCAGGTGGGAAGGATGGGGTCACCCAGCCCGAGCACTGCCAGCGTGGCTTCCAGGAACACGAATGTGGGAATTATCATGACGAATTGGGGAAGGAGCAAGGGCAGGGCGCGTGGAAGCAGATAGCGGAAGATGATGCGGAAGTTCCCTGCCCCATAGGCCTGCGCCGCCTCGATGTAGGGTAATTCCTTGAACTGGAGGAACATCGCATGGTACGTCTTCAGGGACGCGCTGAACACGTTCAATAGGATGACCAAACCCAGGATGGTCCAAATTGTGCGCGAGTAGTAGTGCGCAAACATGATCAGGATGGCCAGCATGGGCAGGATCATATTCAGCTCGGTGAGGCGGTGGAAAATAGCGTTCAGTTTGCCGCCGAACCAGGTGCCGATGCCGGCCAGTATAAAGGTACTGACCTGAGCGCCAATGGCAGCCACCACCCCGAATAGAAGCGCGATTGGTGTCCCCCAGAGGAGGGCCACAACGATGTCGCGCCGCTGATGGTCGGTGCCACCGTAGCCCTCCACCTGCCCGTAGACCACCAACCGGGTGCCCTCGATGAACTCGTCCGCCTCCGGCATCTCGCTCTGTAGCACCATCTGGTAGTCTCCCCGCAGGATCTTCATATCAGCGGCAGGAACGTCGAGGTCTTGGGCAAACAGGCCCACGTGGGGAGTCACCCCCAGCGCCGCGCGCAGATTCATATCTTGAGAGACGCGGTAGCTACTGGAGGCCCTGACCTCGATGTCCTCAGCCAGGGTAATCATTCGTCCATCCGGGTGGCGCCAGTAGACGGACATGCGCTCCTTGGACGCCTCGAGACTAGCCTGAGTGAACACAGTGAGCTCGCTGGGGAAACGGTCGTAGGCGTACTCGAAATCGAACACGATTTCCACCCGCTTCATCCCGTCGCCGATCGACTCCACCGTCGTTGTCGCCTCGTCAAGGCCGATGACCATCGTCCGCGGGAGCTTGTCCCTGGTGAACCAGTCGAACCATACCGGGGGAGCGCGCCGCGCGTTGTCCTGCCACACACCCACGACCGGCTGCCACAGCCTGATTGCATGACTGTAGGGAATGGCAATCACGGTGTAGATAGAGAGGACCACGAAAATGGCAATGATGGTCAGCCCCGCAACTGCTGACGGGTACCGGCGCATTTCGCGCAGCGTCCTCACTACCTGCCTCCACCTATATTCATTCGCACCCGCGGGTCGAGGGCAGCATACATGAAGTCGAGCAGGAACACCGTAGCTGCCAGCAGATATCCGAAGATCACAACCACCCCCACGATGATCGGTGTATCATTCACTTGTATGGCCTGGTAGTACAACCTGCCTATCCCGGGCCAGTTAAACACTGTTTCCAGGACGATCGCCCCCATCCACAGAGTGATTAGCATGAGCAAGAAGCTGGTCAGGATGGGAGGCAGTGTGGGTCGCAGAATGTACCGCCTCTCGATGGCCTGTGAGGAAAGCCCCTTGGCCTTGGCCAACTCCACGTAGTCCTCGCTGGAGTACATGAGGAAGAAGGTCCGCCAGCTATAGATACTGGCAAAGAGGGCCCCGATTATTACGGCACCCATGGGCAGGATAAGGTGTTTGAGCAGGCTCAAGGCGTAGGCCCCGGTGGTTTGGGGCGGAGGCGCGTCCGTCATCCCGCCCCAGGGCAGGACCCTCAGGAGGGCAGCAAAGATGAGGATCAAGAATAACCCGTAGAACCAGGCCGGGGCCGCCGAAGTCGGCGCCAGCCCGACGGTGAGCCGGTCCAGGAAGCTCCCGTAGCGACGTGAGAGGAAGAGGGCGGCAAACAACGCCAGGAAGAACAAGAGCAGCTGGGACGTCGCTATCAGAAGCAGCGTTGAGGGAAGGCGGTCCAGCAGAATGTTCCGCACCATCCGCGAGCCCGTATCGCTGATTATACTCTCCGAGCGTCCCAGGTTCAGGATAACGGCGTTACGCGTGTAGAGAAGGCTGCGCTCGATGAAGGGGCGGTCCAGCCCGGCGATGCGCACTCGTGTCGCCGTCATCTCGTCAACCAGGCGCTGGAGTTCGCTCTGCGGCAGATCCAGGTAATCGGGGTTCGCGTATACAGCTACCGTTACCTCGAAGCGAATCTCGGATCTGCGAGCCTCATCCATGGCGCCGCCCCAGTTGGCGATGACCACAGTAAGATATATCGCGATGAGCACGGTCAAAAAGAGCACTGCGGCTCTCAGAACCGTGTACCTTCCCATCCTGGCGAGAATCTCCCGCATGATGCGATTAACCTCTCTCTGAATTCTCCCGGTAACTGCTCGGTTTCCGTAAAACCGTAGACTGCGGCATAATATAGCAACCGTTCCTCAGGCTGTCAAATCCTCTCTGCGGGGTTTTTCAACTCCTTCGTCGCACTGCAATCCCCTCGGGCGGATACAAGACCCGCCCCTACGATGACAAACCAGCATCTTGGTTGCTGTAGTGCGACCCTTCAGGGTCGTGCCGCCCCTGCACGAGGCTAAGGCCTCGCACTACGTTTCTAAATTCCATATCCCAAGCACCAAACCCTGAAGTAACCCAAATGTCAAGCTCCACCTTTCGTCATTGGGAGCCCCGACCTGTCGGGGCGCGGCAATCTCATACCCCTCCAGGAGATTGCTTCGTCCCGATAAATCGGGCCTCGCAATAATGCCGGGGGGAGCGTGTACTTCCTGCTATTCTGAGCCCTTCTTCTCTTGTCATTGCGAGCGGGGCGAGGTGGCGGAGTTGATCTGCGCCTTACACAGGGCGGGGACAAGCCCCGCCCCTACAGCTGTCTTCCTTTTGTCATTGGGACTTTGACCTTTGTTTGACATTTGAGCTTTGTCATTGGCCCTCGGCGAACGAGTAAGGGGAGCCCCAGGTTCTCAGCCCCAGCGGCTCCCCTTACTCCAGCTACTCGGTTAATCCCGAGCGGCTTGCTCCGAGGTTAGTCGAGCAGCCACATCCACTTGTCGGATGGGTCGGCGAAGTCGGCAAACGCCTTCAGGACAACGATCTTCTGGATAGGGTAGACCTTTTCCAGGTAGAACGCTCCACAGCTTACGTAGAAGTGTCCCTTTTCCTCATACCAGGCAGTCAGATTTTCATAACGCTCCTCAAGTTCTAAAGGTGTGATGTAGTTGACAAGCGTCGGCCTGTAAGGGATGAAGTCCTCGGCTGCGGCCTGGTCCAAATGCGCCTTGAGTATGCCCAGGCTCGGCCCCTTGGTGTAGTCCATCCATTCCACACCGAGATCGTCCGCCCTGGAACCGGAGAAGGCCAGCTCCTTGTTCTGCTCGGCCAGCATGCCGATCGTTATGGTGTGCCAGGGAGCGTACTCCTCGTACGTTCCATAGCCCGGCCACCAAGTCGAGAGCGAGTGCTCGGCGTCCAGCCCATAGGTGTCGGAGTAGGTTGCGATGGTCAGCGGATCGGTGGACAGAATCTCCCAGCCCTTGAAGCGCGTCAAAGTGGCTTCCACATCCGCTTGCACGGCCGGGTCGAAGATGGGGCTGTCCGGCTTGCCGCGGTCGAACCCGACGATCGCCGACATCATGAAGTCGGCCAAATCGAAGGTGCTGCCGTCATGCATCGTCAGTTCCCAGAGGTCGTCGGGATAGTAGACGACCGACTTGCGGTTGGCCCTGAGGTCATACTCTGCATCATACAACAGCCGTTCTTCAGCGGTGACCCACACCTCGTTCTCAGCATCCCAGTCGGCCCAGGCGGTGCCCGGCACTACAATCTCGGCCGCGAAAGTGAGGGTACACCAGTCAGCAGACTCAGGGCTCACGCCTACAGGCAGCCCCGTCTGTATAGTGACGTCGGCCCGCTCGATGCGCTGCGGCATGTACAGGCCGGTGGTTGGATGCGGCAAAAGATCCCAATCCCCGGTGAGATCCCGGCTGACCATGATGTCGTAGGTCATGGCCGAGCCTTCCACCGGGTTCAACGGCTGGACCATGATGCTCGGTAGCTCCATGCTCAGGCTCCCACCGCGCACAGGTTGGCCGGCCGCGTCCTTGAAGTGGGCCGTGAACGGGAATTGAGATGAGACGCCTCCGCACGCGTCAAGGACCAGGCCGATCTCAGCCCGGTGCGGGGTGAACTCGGTGATCGCGACAGTCCAAACGTTGTTGGCGAACTGCCTGACTTGCGTTAGCGCGATCTCGACCAGCTCCGCCCTCTCCTCCATGGTGGAGAAGTCAGTATGTCGGAGCTTGACTATGGCGTCGTACATTTCGGGCCACTCTGCCATGAGCGGCTCCAGCTGTACCCATGGGGGATATCCCGCCATGACCAGGTGGGTATTGAACTGGGCCCAGCTGTGCACCTCGGTGCGGAAGACGGCAGGCATGCCCCATCCGCCGCCGTAGATGTGCCATAGCCCCAGGCCGGGGGCCTTCAATAGGATTGGCCCCCACGTATCGGCGCTCGCCCTGTACAGGCGCTCCACCGTGAAGCCAAGACTATCAAGTACGTCGGCCAGATAGTCTCCGAGCTCCGGATAGGGAGACAGGTCAATGCGGATGAGTTGCTTGATCACGACAGGTGCGCCCTCGTAGTGCCACTTGTCGTCCACAAGCTCGGCGCCCAGATTCTCCATCTCCTCGGCGATTATCGCCGCGCCCTTGTCGGGATCATAGGCATAGTAGGCTATTACCCCGTCCACGAGGTCCTTGTATCGGGTCGCCTCGGCGCCGCCGGGAGAGAGCTGAGTGTACAGTGGCACACCCATGCCCGCGAGAACCTCGTCAGCGATGTAGTCGCGATCGATCAGCCACTGCACGGCCTCTCGAATCTCGGCTACGTGGAAGGGGTTGAGCGCCCCGTCGTCGAATTCCGGCCCGTACACATTGAACATGAACTCACGGGACCCGCCCAGGGTCATCTCGTAGTCCAGGTCCGGGTCGTCAGCGACGGTCTGGAATAGTTCCTGATCCGTCACTCCATGCCCGTAGATGTGAACGGTCCCTTCCTGCATCTTCAGGATAGAGGCTGCTGCGCTTGTCTCCTGTGAGATGACGATCTCGTCGAGCCAGGCGCCCCCCTCACGCTCCTCGTCTGGCGGTGTTACCGGTGGCGTTGTGGGCGTGCACCCCGACGCGATCATGCCTATTATGGCTATCATAGCCACAAGGCTTACTATAAACTTTTTCGCCATTTTCCCTCCTTGTAAGATTTGCTATAACTCTGGTCCTTTCGCAGGTGTTAACCCATAGGCGAATCACCTCCCTCGATAATGCTGTTCAGGTTTTCATTCACCCCTGCTCTTCCGCCTCAGTTTTCGGCTGGACCATTTCTGCCCCCTTCCGGGAGCCACGCCTTGCAGACGAAGGGCCGGGGCATTCGACCCTGCTCTCCAGCGACACACCCTGAATGTAAAGCCAACTGCCAATCAGGTTGCCGGAGAGCCCTGATGGGGGAATATCCATCGGCATAACCAGGCCTCTCTTCGTGTCATGCCCCACCTCCTTGCCGGGTACTTGCCCGAAAACATGCTAGCATAGCGTCGAAAATCGTGTCAAGGATTGCACCGTATCTGTCTCCGCCCGGCAGCGGAGCGCCTGACACCGTAAAAATCATAGACTCGTTGCTGGGGTCCATTTCTGCCTCATCTCCTTTTGCGCATGCCCTTGCTGAACCTCTATCTGGCACAAGATATGGTAACATCCAAGTGTTAAGATTCTGTTAAGGTTTGAGAAAATCCCTCAATTTTCCGCCCCATTCTTCCCATATTCGCCGGTCTTCCTGCAATGTCACGGTCAGGAATAGACCGATGTCACCCCGCTCGTGTCATTGCGAGCCCCGATAGATCGGGGCGTGGCAATCTCCGGTCTCACCGGCCCCGCCGAGATTGCTTGGTCGTCCCGATTGCCATCGGGACTCCTCGCAAAGACATGGGGGTAATGCCAGTCTTCAGGGTCGCGCCCCTTGCACCCCGATAGAATCGGGGCACTGCATGCACGAAATCCAAATGCCAAACCTACCACCCTCGGGCGGGTACAAGACCCGGCCCTACGATAGCAAACCAGCATATTGATTATTGTAGTGGCGGGGTTCATCCCCGCCTCTTATGGTAGATCCTTCGCCTGGCTCAGGACGAAGGAAGGGATTCTTTCACGCCTCCTTCATAACTCCCCTTGCCCCTCTTATGTTAAGAGGGGCAAGCTTGGGAAGGTTTTCCTGTTAGTCTCCTATGTTAAGAGGGGAAATGCTCAACATAGAGATTCTCTCCTTATCCCCCCCTCAGGATAAGGGCTCGCTCCTCCAATATCCCCCCTTACTAAGGGGGGATAAGGAGGGTTATGACTGTCATATGAGCTTTGGCATTTGTCGCTGGTCATCGGAGCCTAACGGCTCCAGCAAGAAGAACCACTTATCCGACGGATCAGGGTAGTCCTCGAACCGCTTGAGCACCACGATCTTGGCCAGAGGACTGACTGTCTTCAGCATGTATGGCCCGCTGCCTACCCAGAAGTGGCCCACGTCCGAATACCAGTTCTGCAGGTTAGACCAGCGCTCGGTCGCCTCCGCAGGGGTGATGTAGTCGCCCAGTGTCGGTCCGTAGGGGATGAAGTTCTCGTCGGCAGCCCAGTCCAGCCACTCTTCAAGCATGGGCAGGCTTGCCCCCCTGGTGTAGTCGGCCCATGGCACGCTGAGTGTAGCGGCCTTCTCCCTGGAGAAGGCCAGCTCCATATTCTTCTCGGCGAGCCAGCCTACTGTGACCATGTGCCAGAAGCCGGTCCAATCGTAAGCGCCATAGGCTGGGAACCAGTGCGTGACATTCAACTCAGCATCCGTCTGCCAGACATCGGAGTAGGTCTCGATGACCAGGTTCGGCTCCACCGAGACAATGCGGACGCCCTTGAACGTCTTGAGGAATTCCTCGAGGGGTGCCTTCTGGACCGGGTCGTAGATCGGGCTGGCCTCCTTGCCGCGGTCGAAGCGCATAATCATGGGCATGACGAAGTCGCCTATAGAGATGGTGCTGCCATCGTGGAGGGGCACCTCCCACAGGTCAGAGGGGTAGGTGACGACCGACTTCCTCAGGGCGGTCGTTCCTGCGGGAAAACGCTCTTCCACCGTGATGAACCGCTGCTCAACGGGGTCCCAGTCGGCCCAAGCATCCGGCGGTACCACAATCTCGGGCGCAAAGTTGAGGGTCAGCCAGTCCAGGGTCCTGCCAACCGGCAGCCCCTGCTTGATAGTGACCGTTGCCGAGTCTATGCGCTGGGGCCAGTACAGCCCCGTGCGCGGATCGGGCAAAATGCCCGTGTCGCCCAGGGCACGGGTGATGAATGTGTCGTAGCTCTTGACCGAGCCAGCCACCGGGTTCCAGCTCTCCACGAGCAAGCTGGGCAACTCCAATCTAAGCGTGTAGCGCCAAACGGGCTGGCCTTCATCGTGGAAATGGGCCGTGAATGTCCACATGGGATCGATAATGCCAGCGGCCACATCGGCCGCCACAGACACGTTATGCCGGTATGCGCTGGCGCCAACCATATCCATGAGCCAGATGCAGTTGGAAAACTCCATAGCCTCCCACAACACCGTCTCGAACAGTTCGTCCCGCTCCTCCATGGTGGTGAACTCCCGGTTGCTGAGCATCCTGGAGGCCTTATCGAGCTCAGGCCAATCGAAGAGATGCTCTTCCAGGATCTTCCACAGAGGATATCCGCTCATTACCCGGTGCGTGTACATCTGGTCGAAGACGCCCCCCTGGTCACGGGGGATTGCGGGATATGTCCAGTCCCCGGTGTAGAAATGGAACTGGCCGGCGGCGGGGTCACCGTACAGCCAGATTGGGGTTGCCTCGGCAGCCGTCAGAACCAGCCGCGTCACTTTGAAGCCAAGGCTTTCAACGCGGTCAGCTACATAGTGCCCGGCCACCGGATAAGGCGGAAGGTCAGCCTGAATGAGGGCAAGGATCTCAACACGCTCGCCCTTGTAATACCACTTGCCATCCTCAAATGCGGCGCCAACCTTCCCCATCTCGGTTGCGATGACTGCTGCGGCCCTGGCTGGATCGTACGCATAGCGAGCCTCGATGGCCTCGATGATGTGAGGATAGCGCACGGAGGAGTCGGGAAAGGCGGTGCCGAGCGCCGTATACTTGGGGATGCCCATGCCGCTGAGATACTCCTCGACCATGTAGTCACGGTCGATCAGCCAGTTCATGGCCTCACGTATCTCGGGCACAGCGAAGGGGTTCAGGCGCCCATCGTCGAACTCCGGCACAAACGGGTCCCTGGATGTTGCATAAGTATTGAACCTGACGTCGCGGCATGAGGCGTAGTTGAAGACGTAGTCGATTTCGGGGTGCGCTGCAATATCCGTAAAGAGGACCGCATCGGTGATAGGTTGAGCGTAGATGTCGATGGCACCGGCAGCCAGCTTCAGCACCGCCCTGGCGTGGTCAGGCTCCGCCGTGAGGATGACGGTTCCCACCGGAGCCCCCGTCGCAGGCATAGGGGGGTACGGATCCGGCTTGGGCGGCAGTTCCGTCGGGCATCCCACAATCACCAGCCCGATTGTGGCTATCATCACCACGGCAGTTACCAGAAATTTCCTTGCGATCCTTTCCCTCCTGTATTGCATTTTAGACTGGCTTGTTTGGCCCCGGCCTCAGATTGAGGTTCATCCTGGCTATTGCTCGATCCTTCAGAGCCCTGCGGCACCCCGACGGAATCGGGGCACTACACTACTAG
>Ga0209986_10001432_pt1 | contig 22825 bp, 17 predicted proteins | sample BlataG_FD_183168 | JGI IMG/M metagenome (GOLD analysis project Ga0209986, IMG submission 183168) | Deep subsurface microbial communities from Black Sea to uncover new lineages of life (NeLLi) - Black_00105 metaG (SPAdes) (version 2) | ecosystem: Environmental > Aquatic > Marine > Oceanic >... | reverse complement strand
GTAAACAATCTCTTTAGAATATAGTTGTCAGAAGATTATACAATGGCTATAATCCGTAGTGTGAAGGTAGAAAGGTTACACAGTTGGCAGCTTGGCCCGTCTCAGGCGTTAGACATGCAGCGGAGGCTGGCAGCACAGGTATCAAGAAGTGGTAAAGTCACTGCTCCTCAGTTTATAGCTGGTGTCGATATAGCCGTGGGAAGAGCCCAAGGGACGGCTACCGGGGCGGTGGTTGTTCTAAAATACCCCGAACTCAGACTGGTGGAAACAAAAGTAGTAAACGGGAAGCTTGATTTTCCTTATATTCCGGGGCTTTTGTCCTTTCGGGAGTCACCACTAACCCTAGCCGCTTGTGAGAGACTTACTATTACCCCTGACCTTATCCTGGTTGACGGGCAGGGAATTGCCCACCCCCGGCGAATAGGTCTTGCCTCCCACTTAGGCCTGTTTCTGGATACGCCAACCGTTGGCTGCGCCAAATCCTTACTGTGTGGCAGACATGAAGTGCCCGGCGACAAGCCGGGTAGCTATGCTGAGGTTGTAGATGAAGGTGAGATTATAGGGGTAGCTCTACGAACCAAGCTCGGAGTCAAGCCGGTTTATGTTTCCATAGGTCACAAGGTTGACCTTCAAACTGCTATTTACTGGGCGCTCGAATGCTGCTGTGGCTATCGCCTACCAGAGCCCACCCGGCTTGCCCATCTGGCGGCTGGGGGGAATCTAGAGCCAGGAAGGGATGCGGTTACGCCTGAGGCAAGCTATCAAGCCAAGCTTTTTGGCCGGAAGAATTATGGGGAGGGCAGATGCAGGAGTTAAGCGATAAACTAAAGGATTTACAGGCTAGAGTGTCTACGACACTGGTGCATCTTTGACATTACTGCCAAGGAAGAGGAAATTATCGAGCTAGAGAGGCTGTCAGCTCAGCCTGACTTCTGGTTAGACTCAGCGGGAGCGCAGGATGTCATGCGCCGGTTGTCTCAGGCGCACAGGACAGTTCAGCAGTGGCGGGAACTGGAGACAAGGGTTGCTGATACTGCCGAATTGCTCTCTCTGGCTGGGGAGGAGGACACCTCACTTGGGGCTGAGATTCAGGCTGAAATAGAGAAAGTGACGTCTCGCCTTGACGAGCTGGAATTAGAACTGGCGTTTACCAGTGAGTATGATGCCAGAAATGCTATCCTGGCAATTCACGCTGGAGCTGGAGGTACCGAATCTCAAGATTGGGCGCAGATGTTACTCAGGATGTACCTCCGCTGGGCGGAACGTCGTGGTTATAAGGTTGAGATATTAGATATTTCTCCGGGGGAAGAGGTAGGGGTGAAGAGTGTGGTGGTCAGGGCTAGCGGTGATTATGCCTGCGGCTACTTAAAATCAGAACACGGTGTCCATCGGCTGGTTCGTCTTTCTCCCTTTGATGCTGACCATGCTCGGCATACCTCCTTTGTCCTGGTGGAGGTTATGCCTGAAGCGGAAGCGGATGTTGATGTGAAAATAGAGCCTGAAGATTTGAGGGTTGATGTGTTTAGGTCTAGCGGACCCGGCGGACAGCATATGCAGAAGACAAGCAGTGCGGTAAGACTGACCCATGTGCCAACGGGGCTGGTGGTTACCTGTCAGAGTGAACGTTCTCAGCACCAGAACAAAGAAATTGCCTTGGAAATCCTTCTAGCTCGCCTGCTGGAGTTAGACTTGGCGAGGAGGAGTGAAGAAAGAGCCAGGCTTAAAGGGGGACGCATAGCTGCTGGCTGGGGTAACCAGATTAGAAGTTATGTCCTTCATCCGTACAAGATGGTAAAGGATCACCGAACTGGCTACCAAACAGGTGATACCGATGCCGTACTAGATGGGGAACTTGATGGCTTCATAACTGCCTACCTCAGGTCTATTGTAGGTAGAGAAGGATGATTAAGAAGGCTAGTATATTAGCCTTAGTTGCCTATTTATTGCTGGCTATTTTGAGTCCGGGCTTGGTTCAAGCCGGCAGCGGGCTAACTATACTGGATAGCTCGGCTCAGGTAGAGTTTCCATCTGCACTTAGCTTCAATTTGTCGACCGAGAGTGATGTCAATATCACTGATATTAGCCTCCACTATACCGTTGACCAGGTAACCCTGGCCCAGGTGACCAGCGAAGTCTATGTGGAATTTGTGCCGGCTAATACGGTTGATGCTAAATGGACCTGGGATATGAGGAAAACGGGCGGGCTGCCTCCCGGGTCCAGTGTCGACTATTGGTGGACAGTGGAGGATGCCAATGGTGACCGGCTGGAAACAGCTCCGTTTCGAGTCCAGTTTGATGACACTCGCTACTCCTGGGAAAGTTTAACCGATGGCAAGGTAAATATATATTGGTATGAGGGGGACGAGTCCTTTGCCCAGGAGCTGGTGGCAGCAGCTCACCAAGCACTGGCTCGGCTGGCTGAGGATACTGGTGCCCATCTAGAGGAGCCAGTTAAGATATATATCTATGCCAGCGCTCAGGATTTGAAAGGAGCTATGGTCTATCCTCAAGAGTGGACAGGGGGAGTAGCCTTTACTAGACATGGCATTATCGCTATTGGTATAGCTCCAGGTAACCTTTACTGGGGCAAAAGGGCGATTGCCCATGAGTTGACACATTTAGTCATCCATCAGATGACCCTTAATCCCTATAGCGACCTACCTACCTGGCTTGATGAAGGTTTAGCCATGTATGCTGAGGGTGAGTTAGAGCCAGCATTTGAATCTTATCTTAATAAGGCAATGGCTGAGGATAATCTTATCTCGGTGCGCAGCCTATCAAGCCCCTTTTCGGCTTATGCTGAGGAGTCCCGTCTTTCCTATGCTCAGAGTTATAGTTTGGTTGAATTTCTCGTTAGTAATTATGGGCCGGGCAAGATGCTTGAGCTATTGAATAGCTTTAGACAGGGTGCTAGCTATGATGGAGCCTTAAGTATGAGTTATGGCTTTGATATGGATGGTCTGGATGCTCGGTGGCGGGACTATGTTACTGCGCAGTATAAATCAACTGAGGTGACAGTAGCCGTAATACCGCCTCCACTAATTGGGGTATTGGCTGCGCTAGCTACCGCACTTTTTCTAGTATTGGCTCTAGCTGCTGAAAATTGGACACGGAGGCGAGGCTGGTGAAGAAATCATTTACTATTCATGATCTACCTGTTTCTGAGCGCCCTAGAGAGCGGTTGCAAAAATTCGGGGTAGAAGCCCTATCGGCACAGGAGATTCTGGCGTTGATTCTAGGTCGTGGTATCGCTGGTGAATCGGTAATGATGACGGTGCAGAGGTTGCTAAGTCGGTTCGGCAATCTTAAAGGCATTGCCAGTGCTTCGGTAGAGGAACTGTCCCAGGTAAGGGGGGTTGGCGTTGCCAAGGCGTCTCAGATTAAGGCGGCGTTTGAGTTAGCTAACCGTGTGGAGGCTTATTCTGAGGCTGGTAAGAAGCCGGTGGTGAAGACCCCTGAGGATGTAGCTGCCCTGGTGAGGAGCCGGCTAAAGGGTAAAAAGAAGGAGTATTTTCTGGCGCTTCTGCTGGATTCTAGGAATCAGCTGATAAAGGTCTCAGAAATTTCAGTTGGTAGCCTGGATACCAGTATCGTTCACCCCAGGGAGGTATTCAAAGAGGCAATATCAGCCAGCGCCGCCTCGGTTATTTTTGCCCATAATCACCCCTCAGGTGACCCTGAGGCCTCAGAAGATGACATAAGGTTGACTAAAAGGTTAGCTGAAGCCGGAGAGATTGTCGGTATAGATGTCTTAGACCACATAATTATTTGCGATAAAAATTACCTGAGCCTGAAAAGGCAAGGCTTGTTTTGAGATGGTTTATCTACCTCACCCCCTTTATCCCCCTCTCCTTCAAAGGAGAGGGGGAGGGAGTAGTTCTTGAAGGGCTTTGCCCTTCAAACTTCCTTTGATAAAAGACCTGTTTTAGGGCTAGGGTGGGACTGAAATAATCATCATAATTATAAGTGTAAGCTGATGAAAAGAATCTTCTATATAGTTGTTTCAGTAGTATTGGTGGGCAGCCTGCTGGTATTCTATTTGCCAACTGCTGTGTGCCAGCCTGGGTGGGGAGTGCCAGCCCCAAGTGCTGAAGAACAGGTTCTTAATTTGTATGGCACCGACCCGTTAACCCTTGACCCGGCGGTTTCTGGTGAAATGACCTCCCACGAATATATAATGCAGCTATTTAGCGGCTTGGTCCGCCTCGATGAAAACCTGAAGCCGGCGCCTGATATCGCCCAATCATGGCAGGTTAGTGATGATGGCAGGACCTATACCTTTTATCTAAGGCGTGATGTTAGGTTTCATAATGGCCGGGAGGTTAAAGCTGGGGACTTCAAGTATTCGTGGCAGCGGGCCTGCGACCCTGATACTGGGTCTCAGACAGCAGCTACCTACCTGGGTGATATTGTCGGGGTGAAGGAGGTATTAGCTGGTAAAAGCAAGGAGATCAGTGGGGTCAGGGTTATTGATGATTACACCCTTCAGGTAACTATAGATGCGCCCAAATCCTATTTCTTATCCAAGCTGACCTATCCCACCGCCTTTGTTGTGGATAGAGCCAATGTAGAATCGGGTGGGGAATGGTGGCGCAGCCCGAATGGCACTGGTCCGTTTAAGCTTGGGCGGTGGGATGAAAATAGCTTGCTTGTTTTGGAGAGAAACCAGCTCTACTATGGAGATTTGGCCAAGGTCAATTTTGTTGTCTTTCAGTTGTGGGGTGGTGTGCCGATGAATATGTATGAGACTGGCAAAATTGATGTCACCGGTGTTTATCTTGATTATATTGACAAGGTTACCGATAAAACCGCCCCCTTTTACCGTGAGCTGCAGGTAACCCCCGAGTTAAGCTTCTTTTATATTGGCTTTGACTCTACTAAACCACCGTTTGATGATATCAATATTCGCCGCGCCTTCTCGCAGGCGATTGATAAGGATAAGTTGGCTTCTCTAGCGTTCCGGGATACGGTGCAACCGGCGGATGGCATCTTACCCCCAGGTATGCCTGGCTTCAACGAAGATTTGTCAGGGCTGAACTATGATGTAACTGAGGCGAAGGAGTTAATTGCTGCCTCTAAGTATGGTGGTGTATCCAAGTTACCGCCTATCACTATTACTACTTCGGGCTGGGGAGGATTAATCTCACATGGGCTAGAGGCTATTATTCAGGAGTGGCGGCAGAACCTGGGGGTAGAGGTAAGGGTAAGACAGCTAGAACCACAGAGGTTCCTTTATCACCTCAAGCAGGAGAAGGATGAGATGTTCTATATAGGTTGGGTTGCTGACTACCCGCACCCGCAGGATTTTTTAGATATTCTATTTCATAGTGGTGCCGATAATAACTATGGTGAGTATAACAACCCTGAGGTAGATGCCCTGCTGGAGATGGCAGGTTTGGAGCTAGATTATGATTTAAGCCTGACGCTGTATCAACAAGTTGAGCAGAAGCTGGTTGAGGATGCTGCCTGTTTGCCGCTATGGTTTGGCCGAAATTATACACTTACCAAGCCCTACATTAAGGGTTATAGCCTAAATCCCCTTGGTTTTGCTATGTTAAGTAATGTCTCGGTTAAACCTCAGACTATTGACAGATAGCTCAAGGATGTGTAGGATGATAGTAAATTTCCTTGGTTGTTACCCGGATTGAAAGTAAATCCCTAAATTTAACTTAAACTGAAAAGCTTGCCCAGCCTCAAGAGGCAGAAATGAAACTAGAAGAATATCTGGAAATCTTGCGGGGCAAATATGGGGCTTATTTTGATACCTATCCAGATTATTCTATTCTAGGGCGTAGGCTGGACCTTTATGCCTGCTGCCATGTTAGGAACGAGAAGTTTTTTGCCTCCCGAAAAATAACCCTCGGTGCTTTTGAAACCAACGAACACTGTCTGGTAGAGGGTCACTCAGACAGAATCTATCCCCCAACTGTCCAGGATTTTATCAACTTCCTGTTGAACGCCACCAGCGAGCTGGTCAAACCCCATAAGGAACACATGTCCAGTGTGGTGACCGGCGTATTGGTCTCTGAACGAGGGTTTGACCCCAAAGCCATCCATATTGGGACAAGATTTAAACACAGCCGAAGCTTCTGGTTTGGACTACACGGCTGGTATTCGGTTGGTCTGTTGCTGGTTGACCTATCATCAGGTCAAGTCTACGCCAGCCCAAAGGGAAAGGAGGTGGTGAAAAGCTACCAACCCAAGCCCGTGCCACCCAAACAGAGTGTTCTGTCCCCCAAATAAAAAAGGGAGGTAAATACTTATGAGTGCGATATGGTTAGTGCTTATTGCCATAGCTGCCTTCATTGTCGCCTATATATTCTACGGCTCGTATATAGTCAAAAAACTGGGGGTTGACCCCAAAATCAAAACCCCAGCTTTTACCATGCGCGACGATTTTGACTACGTCCCGGCGCGGGCTCCGGTTCTGATGGGTCACCACTTTGCCTCCATCTCCGGTGCTGCTCCCATCCTAGGTCCAATAGTGGCAGCTACATTCGGTTGGGTACCGGTATTTCTGTGGATTGTCCTGGGCGGCATCTTCCTTGGTGCCGTGCATGACACCACAGCCTTGTTTGCTTCTATCCGTCACCGGGCTAAGAGCATCTCCGAAGTCCTTAAGGAGAATGTCGGCGTCAGCAGTAAGAAGCTTTTTGCTGCCTTTGCCACCCTCACTTTGATTCTGATTATGGCCGTATTTGCTATCGTCATTGCCAATATGTTCGTAAACATTCCCTTTGTGGCAACTGCTTCCATACTGTTTATTGTGCTCGCCATTCCCTTTGGTTACGCTATTTTCCGGCGGGGGGCTCCCCTCCTCTGGAGCAGTGTAATCGGCGTGGCTCTGCTGGCTCTGTGTGTGTGGTTGGGGACGCTGTTTCCTATTAGTCTACCATTTGCGGCATGGGTAGTTCTTCTGTTTGTGTATGCCTTTGTTGCTGCCAGCCTGCCGGTGTGGTTCCTGTTGCAGCCCCGTGACTATTTGAACTCGTTCCTGCTGTATGCATTTCTTGTTGCCGCCATTATCGGCATTTTGGTCACCAACCCGGCTATCCAATTGCCAGCCTTTACTGGTTTTGAGACCAATCTTGGCTATCTCTTCCCGATACTTTTCGTTACCGTTGCCTGTGGTGCCATTTCCGGCTTCCATTCCATCGTCTCTTCGGGGACCACCTCCAAGCAGTTGAGCAGTGAAGCTCACATCAAGCCAATCGGTTATGGTGGTATGCTGCTGGAGTGCCTGCTGGCGGTGATTGCGCTCACCACCGTGGCTTACCTGCTTCTGGGTGACTATCAAGCCCTCCTCAAAGAAGTCGGCTGGGGGGGTGTCTTTTCGACCGGTATCGGTAATTTCCTGACCAGCATAGGGATTCCACTGGCGTTTGGCATGGGCTTCGGCGGCCTGGTGCTCAGCGCTTTTGCCCTGACTACCCTGGATACCGCTACCCGGTTGTGCCGGTTCCTGTTCGTAGAATTAAGCGAAAAGGAAGAGGGAAAGCCGGCAACCATCGTTACCTTTGTCACCAATCGCTATGTGGCGGGCATAATCGTTGTGGTTGCGGCCGGTGCCTTCGCCTTGACTGGTACTTGTATGCAGATCTGGCCCATTTTCGGTTCGGCTAACCAGCTACTTGCTGCCTTAGCTCTGCTGGCGGGTGCCGTCTGGCTGGCCAGCTTGGGTAAAGACAACAAGTTCGTTCTTTATCCAATGGTGTTCATGCTTGCCGTTACCCTGACTGCGCTGGTGTTTATGATTCTCAAAACACTAGCCGCCGCCAACTGGCCGCTGGTAATTATTTCTGTGGTGCTCTTTATCCTGGCTATCGTTTTAGTCTATCTAGCCGTAACCAGACTAATAGCGGTAAGCAAGAAAGGGGCAGCTGCCTCCTGATTTCCACAAATCAGGTGACAAGTTAGTTGGTTCTAAAGGAGACCCCCCAGCTTACCGAAGGGCTGGGGGGTCTTTTTAAAAGAGATTGTTTATTGACCTCACCCCTTTAATATTTTGTTAGCAACCTACCCCCTTTATCCCCCTCCCTTGATAAGGGAGGGGGAAGAATAATAGAAGAGAGGCTTCGCCTCTCTTTAACGCTCCTTATTTTGGGTTAATGATATGGGGTGTCTAAGAGGGGCACAGCCCCTTCAGAAGTCATAATTTCCCTTCTCCTTTGACCTAGCGGGTGGCTAGGAGGGGCGAAGCCCCTCTTTATAAAATCTTCCCCTTCCCCTTATCAAGGGGAAGAGGATACAGGGGATAGGGTAACATCTAGTAAGTGGCGGAGGGGGTGGGATTCGAACCCACGGTCCCCTTGCGGGGACAACGGTTTTCAAGACCGTCACCATAGACCACTCGGACACCCCTCCCAGCTTCAAATTCTACCCCAAAACCTCCCCTCAAGGCAAAATTGCCGACATTTTTCTGGTGAACCTCAGTGGGCTGTTCCTCAGTTGGAGCACTCTCCAAGCCTTGTTTCGCAAGCTAGCACGCCTCCACGTTCACGTAGATTCAGCAGAGCGTGAACCCTATCGTCGAGTAGACGCAAACTCCTTCAGACCGTCTCCATTTTACGCTCATGATTCTTTAGTGGCAAGGAGAAAGCAGCAAGCTAACAAGCGAACATTACGCTATAAAGTGCAACTCAGTGTAAAAAGGCTAAGTGTGATAGTGATGCTTAGCTATCTACTGCCTTATTGAACAAAACAGGTATCATGAAAGAACAATGCATCTCCTTGAGCAATTAGATTAGAAGGGCAATCTCAACACTTCACACATTCCGTAGTACTTTGTTCACTGGTACTAAAGTCAGCTTCCAACACTGACTAAAGCGCTATATCCTGAGGGGGAGACTACTGGTACACTTTATTTGTGAGTGGCGTGTTTGCCATCGTCTGCTAGGGCGCAGAACACGTGCTAAGTGATTTTGAGATGCGGCACGAACGCAATAGGTGTCTATTTAATCATAGCACCACGATTGACGGTGATATGATGAAGGGGAGAGACGCGTCAATGGAGCAACTTAAGCCTGATACTATTGATGGCGCAGGGGGAGACTTTGGCAAGGCAGGTCTCCAGTGTAGGACGGGCGAGGATCCGCGGCACCTTCGGCAAAAAATCGTGGAGCCAGGAGAGACAATTCCCGGGTCATACCTGAACACGATAACGAGTATGGTCTATGCTTTGGAGGCCAAGGACAAATATACTAGCGGCCATTCGCGCCGAGTAGCTGCCATTGCTGCAGCCATAGCACAGGAGTTAGGGCTGCCAAAGCACAGGGTGGACAAGATAGCGATCACTGGTTTAATCCATGACATTGGTAAAATAGGCGTACGGGAAAGTGTTCTCAACAAACCGGGCAAGCTGACTGACGACGAATATCAACATGTGATAGCCCATTGCGAGATAGGCGAGCGTATCCTACACCCCATTTTGAGGGATGAAGAAATCCTGGATATGGTTAGGCACCACCATGAACACTATGATGGCACGGGTTATCCCGATGGACTATCAGGTAGAGAGATACCCCTGGCAGTCAAGGTTTCCGCGGTTGGCGACGTCTACAGTCAGATAGAATCTAGTCTGGCTATGGAGAAGGCACTGTCCAAGAATGCCAGTATTCTGGCTGTGGCTGATGCTTACGATGCGATGATGTCTCCCCGTTCCTATCGTGACGCATTATCGGTAGAAGAAGCTGTGGAGGAAGTTCGGAAGGGAGCTGGCAGCCAATTTGACCCGGAAGTAGCGGCTGCACTACTAAGAATTACCAACTCACTCACTTCGTTGTTTGAAGAGGCACAGAGCAGGACAGGTAAGGAAGCCGAGCTATTGGCAAAGGAAAAGGCGAAAAGAGAAGCCGAGGCAGCTAAAAAAGCCCAGGAGGCAGAGAAGAAGGCGAAGAAGGAAGCTGAGCGATTAGCCAAAGAGAAGGCAAAAAAGGAAGCCGAGGAGGCTAAAAAAGCCCAAGAGGCTGAGAAGAAGGCGAAGAAGGAAGCTGAGCGATTAGCTAAAGAGAAGGCGAAAATAGAAGCCGAGGAAGCTAAAAAAGCCCAAGAGGCAGAGAAGAAGGCGAAGAAGGAAGCTGAGCGATTAGCTAAAGATAAGGCGAAAGGAGAAGTCGAGGAAACAGAGGAGGAGGCGAAGAAGGAAGCTGAGCGATTAGCCAAAGAGAAGGCGAAAATAGAAGCCGAGGGAGCCAAAGAAACCCAAGAGGCAGAGAAGAAGGCAAAGAAGGAAGCTGGAGAGATTTATGAAGGGGCTGTTTACCTGGCGTTACAGTCGCCGCAAGGTTTTGAGCCATTTGAGGAAAACCTAAAACGCATCGAGAACCTGAAGATATTATGGACTGGTGGATCAGCCGAAGGCATATTAATTGGTGTATCAGTGCAAAAACCAATGGCGTTAGTCCATATCCTCAACGAGATACCTGTGGTAGAAAAGGCTAGTAAGAAGTCTGAAAAGGAGATTGTCCTAACGTTAAAGGACATGGCATCTCGCTAAAGATTACACAATGGAAAATTATTGCCTGTAGGGTGTTTGGATAGCGAAATCGGGTCACGACATGTGCACTCTGAAGATTCTTCTTACCTATCCATTCTCAATACCTAGTTGTGCTAGGTATCATAAACGATACCTCACCAGTAGTCAAGTTCTTGTAGTGGTTCTTGCCCTAGTACGAGAGGCCACGTTTGCTGATTGGTTTTCCCGTAAAGTAGTTTGAAAGAGTCCTGGTAGCACTATGGAATTAACTACCGTGGAGACTCCTTTGGTAGAAGGTGTTAGCCCACCGGAAAATCCAGCGTTGCTGGCATTGCGTTTCCCCCTTCATCCAAGGCTTGCCATCGTACCTTTTCATATAGTAATATCAACGAGAATTGGCTGATTAGCCGGAAGGGATATTGTTATGCAGTACCGAAAGCTGGGAAGGACAGGACTCAAGGTTTCCGCAATCTGTCTTGGCACTATGATGTATGGGAACCAGGTGGCTGAAACAGAGTCTATAAAAATAATAGAGAGGGCTGTGGATGCTGGGGCCAACTTTTTGGATACTGCTGACTCCTATGCCGCGGGAAAGTCTGAGGAAATCATTGGCAAAGCGGTAAAAGGAAAGCGCCATTCCGTGGTGCTGGCAACGAAAGTGGGATTTAGCACGGGACCGAACATCAATGACAGTGGGTTATCGCGCCAGCATATTATGCAGGGAATAGAGGACAGCCTGCGTCGTTTAAATACGGATTACATTGATATCTATTATGCTCATCAGCCCGATTTTGAGACCCCTATAGAGGAGACACTACGTGCCATGGATAATTTGGTTCAGCAGGGTAAGGTGCGCTACATAGCCTGCTCTAACTTCACTGCTTGGCAGCTCTGTAAGGCGCTACGGGTAAGCGACCTTCACCGTCTAGCGCGATTTGATTGTATCTCTCCACCGTATAACTTGCTTACTCGAGATATTGAGTATGAGCTATTGCCCCTCTGTGCCAGTGAGGGGATAGGGGTATGTGTTTATAACCCTTTGGCCGGCGGCCTACTCACTGGTAAGTATGACTTTGACAAGCCGCCAAAGGAGGGCACTAGGTTTAGTCTTAATTATGAGTTCGATCGAGAGAATATCGGGGAGATGTACCGTACCCGTTACTGGTCAGAAACTAACTTTAATGCCGTAGCCAGTTTCAGCCGGGTTGCTAAAGAGCATGGGCAGAGCTTGCCTCAGTTTGCCCTGGCCTGGGTACTAGCTAACAAAACAATTACATCAGCTATCTGCGGTACTACTTCGCCTAAGCAATTAGACGAAAACATTAGAGCTACCGAAGTAAAATTAACCGAGGAAGAGCTTGCTGTCTGTGACAGTGTATGGCAGCAGCTCAGACCACCTAGATTCTTCTACGGGTTATAAATTAATAACTAATACCACGGAGGTGGTAATGATGGGCTCGATAAGAGTAGTCGTCAGTGGAGCTTTAGGCGCTATGGGAACGGAAGTGATCAGAGCTGTACTCCACGAGCCTGACATGAAATTAGTAGGTGCTTTAGAGGAAAAGGTGACTCAGAAATATCTTACTTTACCTGAGACCTCAGAACAGGTACCGTTTTCTGCTGACCCAGACTCTCTTCTGAAAAGTTGTAATGCCAATGTATTAGTAGATTTCACTAAAGCATCGGCTTCTATAGCAATCGCTCGCATTGCTCTTAGGAACAAGGTGAACATGGTAATAGGCACCACCGGTCTTACTGAGGATAACCTGGAGGAAATTGACCGGCTGTGCCGGGATAACGGTGTCGGTGCTATAGAATCACCTAACTTCTCTTTAGGCACGCTGCTTATGACGCATTTAGCCAGAATTGCGGCTGCATACTATGATCATGTTGAGATTATAGAAAGACACCTCGACAACAAACTTGATGCGCCATCAGCAACTTCCATAGCTATGGCAAAAGAAATGCTAAAGGGACGTGGTAAACCATTCATATACCCCGAAACTAAAAGAGTGGTAATTAGTGATACCAGGGGTGGTCAAATTGAGGGTATAGCCATTCATAGCGTGCGCTCGCCGGGAGTTCCTTGCTCTGGGCATGAAATTACATTTAGCCGTCCCGGGCAGAACCTGACCTTACGTGACGAGACCATAGGTAGAGAGTCCTATATGCCTGGCGTTATATTGGCAATTAGAGAAGTCTTAAAGCATAAAAGCTTTATTCGTGATTGGGTACCCTGGAAGTTTTAGAGATACCCTACCCAAACTTAATACTCCTCCAAAGGCTATTTGTAATTTCCCTTGCCTGTCAGATATCCCTTACCTCACCCCTTAATGCAGCATCGACACACTTCTTAATATTGCCAAAAACAACTTGCAGTCCCGTTAGTCCTGGACTATAGTGAGCAAACTTGCCCGAGTTGGTAACCATTAATTTGAATCCCCAGTTATCCCAAATATCATGAGTCCAGTTTAAGGTACAGGTGTCAGTGGTTACTTTAACACCGGAGAAAGCAAGAGACTCCAGGATACCAGCCTCCTTAATCCAGTGGTAAACAACTCGGTTGGTCTGAACCCAGAATTGCACCCCCTGGGCAATTTCCCTACCACCTAAAAGCTGATTCAGCTGTTGGACTTCTTGAAAAGACGAATGAGGACATCCTATAATCACAAGGTCAGCTTTTCCTTCTTTGGTGGTGGAGAGATTTGTCCGGTATTCGAGTAATTCCTCTCCACTGATGGTGACCACTTCCGTCGGTTTTTTGCCCTGAAAAGCGTCTTCATGAGTGACGGCCTCGGGAGTGACTCCCAAGACGTGAAAGAGGTCCACCGCGCCTGACGAAGCGGCCGCTGCGCTCAATGCTTTCAGATTGTCAGATGAAACTGTACTGGGAATACCTTCTATCACCGGAATTCTTTCCTGAGCAATAGAGCCGGCAATATACCCGATGAGAGGGTATATTGAATCATCCTCAAAATCGATTCCCTCGGTCGGAAGTTTTAGTAGAACTTCTCCAGCGCGATTTTGAGTTAGATGGCGGCCAAATTTAGGTACTCTGCCAGTCACGGCAGCACACATATCAGCAAAATCACCATACCGAGCCGTTCTTGCTCCTATCACTGAATTGGCGAAGGCTATGGCGTTGGACTCTGCCCAGGCTATTTGTTGCCCGAAGCGTGGAATCATACCATTCTGATAAGGAGCACAAGTCCAGGTTGGGTTGGCGCCCATTCGTAGATAGGCTTGCTCCAACCACTGGCTTTTCTCGGCAAAATCAGCAGGGATTCTGAATTCCTGCCAGTGTTTTATATCTCTGGCTGATGGGTTCAGTGATGTAGGCACACGGACTTTGGCATTATTATTAACTAATCTGGCTACAAACTCTAGTCCAGCATCACCAAGAAGTTGAAAGAAGGTGGAATCGATATGGACTTGAGTTATTGGCATCATTTCTTCAGCGCCGTATATCTCGCCCAGCTTGGTTAGTATGGACATAGCCATTGCCACCGCTTTTCCATATTGACCATCCAACATTCTCTTATCTTCATCTGTGAGCTTCACTGAACACCTCTACCACTCAGTAAGTACCGGAGTTATAGGCAATGTTTTATAATCTGAAATGTTTTGTCGCATTCTACCTATTTTTCTGAAATCCTCTATTTGTTGTGATGAACTCTGAAAGCAGCGCCCTTATGGGCTGGCTCTGAGAGCACAGCATACGCTCCCAGTATTCCTCTATCGGTCTTCACCGGGCGTGGCTTCCAGTTCTTAAGCCGCTTATCCAGTTCAGAGTTAGAAATCAACAGCTCCAGTTTCCGGTTTGGAATATCAACCAAAATAGGGTCTCCATCTTGAACAACAGCAATTGGTCCACCCACAGCTGCCTCTGGGGAAACATGCCCCACGATTGGACCCCGATTAAAGCCCGAAAACCGCCCATCAGTGATTAGCCCCACGGTATCAGCTAGTCTCTTAATATAGAGGGCGTCAGTGGATAGCATTACTTCTTTCATTCCGGGTGCACCCTTTGGCCCCTCGTATCGTATCACCATCAAATCGCCAGATTTAATCTTGCCACCTTGAATCGCCTTGAGCCCTTCTTGGTCGCTATCAAAAACCCTGGCGGAGCCTTTAAAGACTCTCATTTCTGGTCTCATCGCTGTTTGTCTGACAATAGCACCATCAGGAGCAAGGTTGCCTTTCAGTACTACTAGCCCTCCTTCTTTATATAATGGGTGCTCCACAGAAGTGATAACCTCTCGGTTCTTGACCTCAGCTCCGTCAATACATTCTCCAAGGCTAACTCCGTCTACCGTCATACAAGACAGGTCAAGATATTTTCGCATTTCCGTGGCAAGTGCTGGCACACCACCGGCTTCATAAAAGTCGATGATGGAATAACTGCCATTAGGGACGACAGCCACCAGACAAGGGACTTCTTTGCTGAGAGCATCAAAAAGCTCCAAATCAATATCTATATCCAGCTCCTTACCGATACTGATAATGTGTAGCACGGCATTAGTTGACCCGCCTATTGCCAGGGATATTACGATAGCATTTCTTAACGACCTTTCGGTGATAATTTGCGAAGGTCTTATGTCTCTTTCTACCAGCTTTACTATTTGACGGCCGGCTCTTTGAGCCGCAGTGTAACGGAGGCTGTAAACAGCCGGGATATTAGCCGTCCCTGACAGAGACATCCCAAGAGCTTCACTGAGGATTTGCATAGTATTAGCTGTGCCCATCACAGGACAAGAACCAAACCCCGGGCAGGCTCGGTCTTCCATTTTGGCCACTTCTTCTGCCGGGAATTCAGGGTCGAGCACTACTTCATTGAGGTCAGCGCTGGTAATTTCTTTTCCTTTATACCTGCCAGGGAACATAGGGCCGCCAGTTACCAAGATCGAAGGGATATCCAACCGGGCTGCAGCCATTAGCTGCCCGGGTATCAGACTATCGCAGGATGACAGGAGCACGAGGCCATCAAAGAGATGAACCTTAGACACAATTTCAATAGAAGCTGCCATTACATCTCTGATAACAAGTTCGTATTTCAGATTTTCGGTTCCAATCGATATGTTGCCGCAGGTGGCAAGTGTTCCGAATTCAAAGGGCACACCACCCGCCTGCCAAATACCTGCCTTAACCCATTCGGCTAACCGATGTAAATGGGTATGAGCCGGGGATAAGTCAGTCGCCGTATTGGCAATGCCAATATGCGGCCTATTTCTGAGGTCGGAGTCCTCAAAACCTACTCCCTTATATATCGCGCGACGGTGTGCCGCGCTGGGGTCACCAAAGTACTTGTTTGACATCTGTTATTCCCTGATTAATCTCCTAAATTCTCAAGGAGATTACGGATCTCCTTCTTTTTTTCTTCGGAAACTGGGAGCAGGGGCTTCCGGCATATACCCACAGGGTCGCCCACTATTTCACAGGCGGCTTTTATATTGGGAAGCCATACTTTTGGAGCTTCAAACAGTGCGGCAAGGGGTACGTATTTGTACCATAGTTCTCTAGCCGCCCTTATATCATTCTCCTTCACAATTAGGTCATATAGCTTCTTCACTACCCCTGGAACAGCATTTGCCCCACCCGATACGCACCCGGCAGCACCCAATACAAAAGCCTGAAATAGAAGATCATCGGCTCCTACAAATAGATTCATCTTGTCCCCACATGCTTCTTTTATGATTTGTATACGCCGAGTGTCAACACATTCTTTCAAATAACTAATCTTACCCTCTTTTACTAACCTGATTATGATATCGGGCACAAGGTCGTTTCCACTTGTGTCAACATTGTTGTAAGGCATGACGGGAATGTTTACGGACTCGGCTACTTTCTTAAAATGTTGATACAATGCTTCATCGGTTATTGACCCATAATATGGATTCACTACCATTACTCCATCTGCTCCTGCATCCTCGGCAATTTTACACCATCTTATGGTTTCCTTGGTTGAAGGTGCCATTCCTCCGATGAGTACGGGCACTCTTCCATGCACATGCTCTATCACGAGTTTTATAAGTGTTTTTCTTTCCTCTTCTGATAGTGATGCGAATTCTCCAGTACTACCGCCAACGATAACCCCGTCGGCTCCTTCCCTGATTATTCTATCCACGTGAGTTTTCATTCTCTCTTCGTCTAAAGACTCGTCCTCCTTAAAGGGGGTAACGAGCACCGCATATACCCCCTCAAATTTCTTATTTATCACGCATCGCCTCCAATTAATTTATTCTCAGAAGTATCTTGAAATTCTGATCCCCCGTCTGCGCGGACAGTTCTAGTTTCTTGGCTCTAAATCACCGTGTCGCCAGCCACAAGTTAGGCAGGAAAAGACTTACCTGCGGGATATAAGTGGTCAGTATCAAGACAGGTATCTGTCCCAAAAGTAGAAGATAAAGGACCGTTTTAACATATCTATTTGGCGGATACAACTTTACCGGAATATCCCCAATGCCAGCGGCAAGGTAAAGATTCGGTGCCACTGGCGGGGTGAGATTTCCTATTCCCGTATTCACACCCACAATCGCCCCAAAATGAAACGGGTTAACCCCAAAATGGAGAGCTACCGGGAGTAAGATGACCCCGGCTAGAATGCAGGATGACATATCATCCATAATCATGCCTATAAAAATTAGGAGGACATTTACCACCAGCAAGAATATAATCTGGTTAGGGATCGCCGCCGCAAAAACTCTCAGTATCAGATCGGGCACGCCGGCGAAAATAAATGCCCTGCTTAGGGCGAACATGAAGAAACATATAGTGCCTATGGCACCAATAGGTTTAGCCGCCACCATAAAGCCCCTGGCCACACTACTCAAACCAGCCCCAAACCGTGAAAGTGACCTTTGGATGACCGCTGACAGTGCGCTGGCTACCACCGTATATATCATAATCCAGGCTACGGCTACCACGGCAGCTTCTGTCGGGGTAAAAACCCCTCCGTAAATTCCGCCCAAAATCATAACCGGTAGTGCCAGGCTTGGCCAAGCTGCTCCAGCTTTGCGCCATAGTTCCTTCCTTCCGCCACTAGTTAATTCCTCCTCCCCACTACTGATTACAGGTGGCTGCTCAAGACGGGTGAGTTCCCCTCTCCTGGTAAAGAAAAAATTTAACACGATAAAAAAGATGGCACCAAGTAACCCCGGTATTGCGGTGGCTAAGAACAGAAGAGGTATGCTTAGATGGCCAGCGACACCGAATACTATCATGCTTAAGCTGGGTGGGATGAGCATGGCGATAAGGGAAGCGCAGGCTACTAAACCGGTGGTATATTCTTTGTGGTAGCCGTATTTAATGCCTTCCGGTATCACCAGGGGACCTATGGCACCAATTGTTGCCGAAGCACTACCTGTTATGGCACCAAAAATAGCGACAAATGATACCAGGGCTCCCCCAAAGGCGGCTCTTGCCCTCCCCAAAGCAACATGCAGGAAGTCAAAAAGCTTAGTGGTCAATGAGGTAGCCAGCATTAGGGAACCGACCATCATATATAGGGGAAGCGCCAGAAAGGCAAACCCTTGCAGCATCTTAAAAGAGTCTGGCACTAGCCGAGTTATGGAATCGAAATCGCCGATTATAACCATAAAGATAAGACAGGCAATGCCAAAAATGTAACCTATTGGTACACCGCTGGCAATGCCTAGAAGGGTAAAGACTACAGCTATAATCAGGCTCAACCCAAGGCTCATTGGGAGCCCCTTTGTCTTGCCCGCCGAAAGGCGCCTAGCTTGACTACTGATTCTCGAGTTAAGAACACCGTGTTCAACACTAAGCCCAAAAAGGCGCCTGAGACACTTAAAATCCAGGGGAGCTGGAGACCGCCACTAATCACCTTGGCTTCAACGACCCACGCGCAATAGAGATAACAAAGATAGCCATATACAACGGTGACCAGTAGACAAATGAAGGGGTAAACCACGTCCATTATATCCCGGACGGACTTCCTGGTCACCGGTAGGCCACCACTAATATGAAAGCCCCTCTCGCTTGCCGAAGCTATCGCCATGAACCAGAGCCACAGCACCACCATGATGGCGATCTCTTCCATGCCGAGCAGGGGATGACGGAAAACGTAGCGGAGGATAACCTGGGTAAATATAGCTAAAACCATCACCAATGAGCTAGCAACAACTCCCCACTCATTGGCGGTAATAACCCACTTTAGCACACTGGAAACGGTTATCCTCCGCATTGCCTACTCGCCCCTCCTATCAGAGGGGGCTTTATCCAATATCACTTAATCCAGCGGTACAGCAATGGTCCTGGCGTAGTCTATTACATCCTTGCCCAGTGTTTTCTCCAGTTCGGGCCATACCTGCTCGCGAACTGCCTTTATATTAGCCATTTGCTGCTCCTGTGTTAACTCAATGATTTCCTCATATCCCCACTCAGCAACCGCTTTTGCTTTAGAGGCCTCATCTATTTCTCTTGCTATCTCCCAACCCTTCTTGATAGCAGCCTCACCAGCTTTGGTAAGTATCGCTTGGTCCTCTTTGCTGAGGGTGTCCCATACCTTGAGACTCATTGCTACCGGCTGCTTTTCCACGCGATACCAGTACTCGTAAACATACTTGGTGATTCCAGTGAATATTGGCAAATCCATGTGGGCGGGTCCACAAGCCACATCGACAACACCAGTCATCAGCCCGGTAGGGAGTTCAGACCAAGGCATGGGACAAGCGATATAGCCCAGTGCCGCCACTGTAAGCTCGTCTGACTTCATCACCATGCATCTGGATTTCAAGCCTAAGGGTTTAACTCCCTCAGGAGTCGGGGTAAACTTAATATTAGAAATGGCTACATTATTGCCAACCGGGAAGAGCCCAAACATCATCCACCCGACATCTTTGCCAACCGCCTTACACATGTCAATAAAGCCCGGCTTAAAAGCAACCTCAGTGGCGCTGTCCCAATCAAGATCCAAGCCAGGGATGTTGACCACGTCAAGGCGAGCGCTAAGAGTGGTAGCTACGGTGCCTATGTAAAAATCAACAAGGCCCATCGAGCATTGCTCCTGCAACCACAGATAATCTCCCAATAGCTCACCCGGGTAGTGCTTGATGATAAACCTTCCGTCGGACAGCTCCGCAGCCTGCTTAACAAATTCCTCGCCCACTATATATGGTATTGACTCAGGGTCGGCGTGATATTGAGCCAATCTCCACTCGTAGGTAGTTGGTGCTGGTGCTGGGGCAGGGGCGGGGGCCGGAGCCGGGGCAGCGCAGCCAGTAACAGTCAAAGCTACCACGGCTAAGATTACTCCCACTAATAGACAATACCTTTTCATTATCTACCTCCTTATTTATTGAACTTGAGGATTCTCTCCCCATAAAACCCTTATTAAAGCATATCTCACCCCCTTCATAAAAGCTGGATAAATGCTTCAATCGTTATCTCGGCATAAGCATCATTTCGATACTTATCACCGCACAATGAGGATTTCTGCCACCCGCGCCTTTTCAGACCTTCTCCAATCCGAGTTCCTGCAATTTTTCCTTAGTGGGGTGGCCCTTCGTATTCCATCCACGCAATTTATAATACTTATTTAGCATATTGTCAAGTGGTGGGATTTTTCCTGCCCTGAATCCTTCTTTGGCTGGTACATACATTTTGGGAGGCAGGATATCGTCCTTCCTGGTATATCCGTCTCTTAAATTTATAAGTCTTTGTAGAGTAAAGATTCTTTCCCCGCATAACATAGCCTCCTCAACATCCCAATTCCAGCCTGTAATTGAATTGAAAATGTTTAATACTGAAGTAAGACTTAAATCTCCCCCGTCCGCCATGAAAGTACATAATACCAGTGAGTTAATCCAGGCACAGTAATCTTGCAGCTTTATCGCGAGTAATGCTTTACCGTTTGGATTAAAAAACTCAGCAAGCTCTTCGGTTACTCCGATCTCAGGGACATAAAATCCAGCCATCTCGGCATCTTCTTCGACACCTCTCATATGACAAGCGCCTCTGGTTCCTGTGGCATATGTCGGAGCCAATCCCCAGCAGGCTCGAGGATCATGGGCAGGAAGATCTAAACCTTTCCCGTGAACTACCAATTCTAGTGCATTGTTACCGATTTCTTTAGCCGCGGCTAATGTCCCCCCCGAAAAAATAGAACCAAATCCCTCCTTATTTCCTATTTGCTTAACTAAATCTATTAAGATGTCGGGATCGCCCCACCTGAGCTCCATCCCAGCGGTATCTTTTTTACTAATTATACCCCTTTCATAGCATTCCATAGCCAACCCAACACAGGCACCAGCGGAAATGGTATCAATTCCTAGTCGGTTACAAAAATCATTAGCTATAGATATTGCCTTCAAATCATCAATCAGTAAGTTAGTCCCAAGCATTCCCAGTGTTTCATATTCAGGGCCTGTCCCCTTTAATTTATACCCTGGGGGTTCCTTTATCTCGATATGCCGATGGCAACCTATCGGGCAGTAAAGACAGGGATAAGGTTTTGCCGATAGAACATTGGTATAATTGGGTGCTCCAATCTTTCTAGCACCCTCGGGCCAGGTATCTCCGGTCCAATATTTAATTGGCATATCTCCGTAACCCTCAGCAGTGACACACAAGTTGGGGGTACCATGAGTTCTTAACTCGCTCTTTATACTTGCCTTGTGTATTTCTTGAAAATATTGGCGATTATAACTTTTTAACCGAGAGAGATTTGAGACGGGGACCTCTTTGGATCCCTTCACCACGACGGCTTTTAAATTTTTTGACCCCATTACCGCCCCTAAACCGCAGCGACCGGCAAAGCTATGTTTATCAACCGGTACACAGGCTATTGCCACTAACCTTTCGCCAGCCTGACCTATTGTGGCCACACTGGCTCTGGGGTCTCTAATTTCCTCCCTGATTTTGTCCACAGATTGGTAAGAGTCCATCCCCCATATATTTCTGGCATCTCTTATCTCAACCTCATCATCTTTTATATAGATATAAGCAGGGTTTTCTGATTTACCTTGAACAACGAGGGCATCATAACCGGTCCTCTTAAATAAAGGCCCCCAACTTGCTCCGGCAGCAGAATCGGCGTAGGTATTGGTAAGTGGCGATTTAGATGTTATGCAAAATTTAGCACTTCCTGGCACCGGGTGTCCCTGAAACGGACCGACGGAAAAGATTATTCTATTATTAGCATCAAAGGGATTAACCTCTGGCAGGACCTCTTCCCATAGAATTTTTGCACCGATACCTGCTCCACCAAGAAACAGCTTAAATGTATCATCGGTTATTTCTTCTGTTGTAATTTCTCTATTTGTCAGGTCGACTCTTAGCAGTTTATTCCAATAACCCAAAGCCATCTCCCTACCTCCTTTTAGAATAAAATTTCATTGTCCCCAATCTATTTGTTTTCCGCTGGGGGAACTTTCCTGCGACCACGTGTCTTCGGCAGCAAGGATTCCTAACGGGAAGGGCTTAACTGGTGGTCGTGGGGTAAGCCATCCCATTTCTGCCACTGGCCGTTTTGTTTCAATAGATATCATTTCGGCAATAGTGGATTCGCACATCCTTCCCTGACAGTTTCCCATCCCTGCCCTAGTCAATCTTTTGATTTCACATATGTTTATCGCCCCATTAGTAATAACATCAGTAATAACATCAGCAATAGTCCGTCGGATTTCTCCAGCAGTAATTTCTTCGCATCTGCAGACGATAGTATCATCGGTGATTCGGGTAAATAATCCCCTCTGGATGGCAAATATTTCATTCAGGGCGGACTCGAATCTCCTTAACCCTTTCAATTTTCTGAATATCGGTAAGGAACGATGTTGAGCTTCTTCCTGAGTGATGTAGCCTAATTGTTGGCAAGCTTTAATAGCGGCGAGACGGCCTTCCTCCACAGCCACGAGAACTCCGGCTATTCCAGCACCGTCCCCGGCAACAAAAACTCCGGGTAAACTGGTTTCCATATTTTCATTATAGCAAGGAACCCAGGCTCCTAAACAGGGCTCATACTTATGCTCACAGCCACAAAGTCTGGAAAGTCTGGTGGAAGGAATAAGCCCGTATCCGACACAGATGGTATCCACCTCTACTGTTTTCTCCGTCCCTGGTATGGGTTTCCCATCCTTGTCAACTCTGGCATATATTGCCTCTTTGACCTCTTCTTCTCCTCGAGCTTCGACAATGGCATGGGACATCAAATATGGTATTTTGCCCCTTCGTAACTCCGATAAATAGTGCAAACCATCTTTGAGCAATCCCCATTGTCCCCAGAATCGGGGAAGATATCTCCATGCACCTGTGGAAGAAGCGGCGTCTAATACGGATATCACCTCTGCCCCAGCTTGCATTAGCTGGGTGGCTAAAACTAACTGTAAGGGACCT
>Ga0209986_10001431_pt1 | contig 22829 bp, 27 predicted proteins | sample BlataG_FD_183168 | JGI IMG/M metagenome (GOLD analysis project Ga0209986, IMG submission 183168) | Deep subsurface microbial communities from Black Sea to uncover new lineages of life (NeLLi) - Black_00105 metaG (SPAdes) (version 2) | ecosystem: Environmental > Aquatic > Marine > Oceanic >... | reverse complement strand
CTCCCTTGTATGGCGGAATCTCAACACGTTTGTACTCTGGCATAGGTGGCGGAGCCACTTTAAACGTGACTGTCGGCAACTCTGGAAAAGCAACCGTCAGATCGACAGGCACAACCAAGCCTGGACGAACCGGAATTCCTTCAATCCTTTTTACGACGTCTATGAAGACCGTGCGTTTCCATTTGCCTGGTTCTTCCACGTCTAAAATGAAGTTTGTTCGTGGAGCGCCTACGAAACGATACTTACCTTCGCTTGAGCTGACGCCTGTGCCTAACACGAGGTCTCTGTACCTGGTGTTTCTCAACGTGAGTTTTGCGTTTGGAATCACTGAACCGTCGGGATTTCTGAGTGTGCCTTCAAGTGTGAGTGGGCCTGTGCCTACTTTTGTTTCTGTTGGAGCGCCTAAAACCGGAGCGACGAGACTACTCCACCAGCTTGAAAGACCCAGGAACGCGTCTCCAAAAACTTTTCCCCAGTCTTCTAAACTCGTACTCATTCAAATTCCTCTAATGAAAGGTTGTCATGTGCTGATTAAAAGCTTTTGTCGTTTTCTCCAGGTCCAGAACTAAAAAACACTATCCATTCTCAGGCTGATGTCTCTTCTGATGAATTCTTCCATTAAGTTCTTGTTCTTGTCGAGTTTGCTCTGGAGAATCAAGACGCTTCCGACGTCTTTAGGCAGGCCAGTCTTGAATCCGTGGTGCATGGGGGGAACGTTGGGGCATTTATAAGTTACAAGCATGTAGACGACAGGTGTTTTCGACAACACTTCATATCCAGCTTGCTGGGCTGCACGTTCCGCTTCTCGTTTCATTTCAGTTCGCCTCTGAACCTGGTCTGGCGTTGGACGTCTGAGGTCTTGGCTCAACAAGTTCTCATAATATTGCACAAATTTTTCCACGGCCAGATTGGCGTCGCTTCTCTCTTCACTCGACAATGTGACGTGTTGTAAGGCGCGCATATACATCATTTTGCCAAGCATGAAAGGCACACGCACAGACCAACTTGCAGTGTCAATTTCTTCCATTAGAATCGGCTGCCTGGTGTCCCTTATTTTCTTCCTTATACTTTCCATGTGAACTAGGTCGGCTGCTGTTACGTCTGTCATGAGTTCACGTATCTGCTTCACTATGTCGTCGTACTCGTGGGGGACGCTCATTTTGATGACTTTTCCTCTCTCCTTTTTCTGGATGATCCACAGCTTGTTTCTTTTGTCATAACTGAATCGGCCACCATCCAGCAAAAAGCCAGATATGCGATGTGGGAGTCTGTCTAACAACGCGAATAATTCCTCACTTCCTTCTAACTCGCTTGGTTCTGACACATCAAGTCACACTAGGTTTTCCGTTGCGTAACGTTAAAAGTGTTTTGATGATTCAGATACCGGTTTGAACGTGAAAAGATACCTTCAGATACGTTCAACGTTAACGTTAAGATACCGCTTTTATTATGAATTAACCATGAGACTCTATGTGCGGACAGGTCTGTGTTGAAAAGCCACGCCATAACATACGGTATGGACCCTGCTGCTCACCTTCTCCATGAACGATCTGCTAGTGCATGCGCTAGTTTCTCTTGCTTCAAGTAGCCTTTTAGGATATGCGAACCCTAACTTTCTGATGTGAAAAGATATTTATATGTGTTCAAAACATTGATTGAAGCCTACGGTTTAATAAAAAAAGGGAGTTGTGCGGGAGATATCTCCACTTAAAGCTTATTTGGCTGAAGGAGAGTAGTCCTTGGCCATTTACCGATCTGGTTTCGTTGGAAGTGCAAGTATAGGTGTATACTCGCTTACCACGGACAAGATGGCTATTGTTCCAAAATGGGTTTCGCCTGGTAAAGTTGAAAGATTTGGCGAGTGGCTGAAGGTTGAGCTGATTCATACAACAATTGGTGGTTCCGTTCTCATTGGCGCACTTGTGTGTGGAAATTCAAATGGGATTCTGCTCCCGCACTTTGTTCGAGAGAAGGAAATCGAGGTTATAAAATCGGTTTTTGAAGGAAACATAACGGTGATGGAAACTAGGAGAACTGCTTATGGAAATATGGTTTTGGCAAATGATTACGGTGCGATTGTTGACCCGCGATTGAAAGCTGCGGCGGTCAAGAAGGTTTCTGAAACTTTAGGTGTTGAAGCGGTACCGGGTGAAGTTGCTGGCTTGCCGTATGTTGGGTCTCTGGCTGTGGCGACAAACAAGGGTGTTTTGGCACATCCTCTTTTGAAGGATTCTGAGCGGAAACTTTTGGAGGATGTGTTGAAGGTTCCAGTTGATGTGGGCACGATTAATTGTGGAATACCTTACGTTGGCACGGGTTTGATTGGTAACAGTTATGCAACTGTGGTGGGGTTGTTGACGACGGGACCCGAGATGTTTATAATTGGGCATGCCTTTGATGTCGTGAAGGAAGATGGGTGAAATGAAAGTCTTCAGGGTGATTGGTGAAATTCGGAAGCCGAACTTAGAGACCCCTTTCAAGAAGGAAGTAGTTGCCATCAAACGTGAGCATGCTGTTGAAAATGTTTATGCTGAATTGGGCAGTAGGCATCGTGTGAAACGTTTTCAGATAAAAATATTGAAGGTTGAAGAGGTTTCACCTGAAGACATAGAGAATCCTATGTTGAAAAAACTTGTTGTTGGAGAAGAAAAAGTTGGCGAGCAAAGTTGAAGAAGAGCTTCGAAGATTAAGCATTGAAATACGTTTTCTTGAAGAAACCGCGCAAGCTTTGCAATCTAGAATAAGCATGTTGAACGCTGTCATGCAAGACTTAGCATACGCGAACGTGACCTTGGAAAGTTTGGAGAAAAACGAAGTGGGTTCAGAGCTTCTCGTGCCAATAGGCGGAAGTTCATACATTAAAGCAAAACTTGACGATCCAGACAAGGTTGTTGTGGGAATGGGAGCAGGAGTTTCTGTTGAGAAAACCTCTCAAGAGGCAAAGGAAATAGTCAAGAAGCGCCTAGAAGGCATTGAGAAAAATAGAGTGTCGCTTCAACAACGTTTTTCTCAGGTTGCACAAAAAATTAACGAAGACCGAGCGAAATTTGAGGAGTTAGCGGCTGAGCTGAGAAAGGGGAAGCCTTCCAGAAATGTTTGAGAAGCTGAAATCAGGGTTAAGTGGACTCGTAAACAAGATTACAACGACGGAGCTTAAGGCTGAAAAACTGCGTCCAGTGCTTTCTGATTTTAAACTAAGTCTAGTAGAAAATGATGTTGCTTTTCCCGTGGCTGAACGGATATGCGATGAAATGGAAAAACGTTTAGACGGGGTTCAAATTAAAAGACTTGAAGACCAAAGAAAAATAGTGAAAGCGAATCTTAGGGAAGTGCTCTTGGAGACTATGCTTACAAATGATAAAGTAGATTTGTTAATGGCTATAGAAGAGAAACGGAAAAAGGGAGAGCCGTACGTCATAGTTTTTGTTGGTATAAACGGCACTGGAAAAACAACAACTATAGCCAAATTTGCCCAGTTTTTAAAAAAGAAGGGTCATTCTGTAGTTCTTGCATGCAGCGACACTTACCGAGCTGGTTCCATCGAGCAACTGGAAGAGCATGCTAAACGATTGGGCGTACGCATGATTAAGCATAAGTACGGCGCAGACCCTGCTGCTGTGGCTTACGACACGGTGAACCACGCTAAAGCTCATAGTACAAACGTTGTGTTGATAGACACTGCTGGTAGGATACAGACAAACCGAAACCTGATGAACGAACTTGCAAAAATAAAACGCGTAGTCAATCCAGACATGACTATCTTGACCGTGGATTCTCTTACTGGAAACGACGCGGTTATGCAGGCGGAAGAGTTTCACAAAAGCGTGGGCATAGACGCAACCATACTAACCAAAGTCGATGCAGACGTAAAAGGCGGTTCAGCCTTAAGTGTAACATACGTAACCAAAAAGCCCATCCTATTTATTGGAACAGGACAGAAATATGAAGACTTGGAAGAATTTAAACCTGAAGGATTTGTGGAGTTAATTCTGAAATAGCCTTTTTTCCGCGCGCGCTCTAGAATGGAGCTTAGGGCTACGTCTTTCACCAAGTTATCGAGAATCTAAGAATTATCTCACCCAAATATGGTTGTTCGGTTGTTAATGCTACAATTTCGTCAGTCTGTGGTTCAATAAAGATTAAACCGTTGTCTGAAGTGTTGAAGCAAACCATTACGTGGCTAGTTTCTCCAAATTCTATTGCGACGTATCCGCATCTGTATCCTTCGTTGAGGGCGTTGTTTCTGAAGTCGTTGGCAAAGTTGATGCATGTGTAGCTTTGATTGTATTGGTTTTTGTCGGTTTGATCTGAACGAATGAAATGCACGGCTTCTTCGTATGTTGGGTCTCTGAGGTTGTAGTCTTTCTCTAAGTCTATGACACGGGCTGCAATCACACCTAGAATAACTGCACTCACAATGATCATACTAAGGAAAGATGCTCTCTCTGTAACTCCTTTCTCCATCTCTACTCAATCTGTTCTTCTCCAGAAAGAATTCTATAAACAAGCCTGCAAATCTGTAAGATGTCGAAATCGGACATATTTTGACCTCTTGGAAGAAGTAGCGCGCGCTAATTATATTCAAAGGAATCGCAAGTGATATTTCCATTGTGAGGAGTTTTCAAACTTTAAATATAGAAATGTGGAACAAAAATTGCGTTACAAGGGGTGTAAGGAATTGGATAAGTTAGTGATGAAGAAATTTTCTTGGAAACGTCACTCCGAGATAGCCAAAGGTTTTCATGAAAACATAATAGTCAGCAACTTCCAGCAAGCACATGTCAATGGAAACACATCGGCAAAAACTTAGGAGTTCAGAGAAGCACGGTTTGCCTGTTTATATGCGTGGGTTGCGAAAAGCATATGACGAAGGCAAAGACGGCATGTTCATTTGGGAAATAGAAGACGAGGTCGCCGGTTGGTCTTGGCTAAAGGTTTACGAAAACGAATTTTTTAAGGAAGGAGTCTACGGAGAAATAAACGAGATTTATGTTGTCCCTAAATTTCAGAGGAAAGTGGTAGGAAAAACTATGACGATTCATGCCCACAACTGGTTCAAAGAAAAAGGGGTAAACACCATTAGAGTAGAAACTGCAGCCACCAACAAAACAGCCGTTATATTCTACAAAAAATTCGGCTTTAAACCCTATTACATCGCTCTACAGAAAGAATTGTCGAAAGCGAAAGACTAATCCTCACATGGATTGCTTTTCAGTTTAAATTCTAAAATTTTTCCAGTAGTTTTAGCAGTATTGCTTTTGCTGAGTACAGCCTATTTTCGCTTTGCTCGTATATTACAGAATTTGGGTTTTCAATCATGTCTTGGCTTATTTCATAACCTCGATGAATCGGCATGTCATGCATTATGTAAGCATCACTTTCCTTCAATAATTCCTTGTTTATTTGGTATGGCATCATGAGTTTGACGCGTTTCTCCTTTTCCACCGCATATTTCGGGTCTAGGAAGAATTCCATGTCCACCCAAGTGTCCGTATAAACAAAATCCGCGTCCTTAACAGCCCGCTTAACGTCCAACGTAGTCTCATACAATCCAGTTTTTCTAGCATCTTCCAACAGCTTCTCATCTCTTGAAGGCTCGTTAAATACAGGCGTCACCGTGGTGATCTTAGCTCCTGTTTTTGTGCATCCTTCAATGAGCGAATTGCAGACATTGTTGTGAATACCAATGTAAACAAGCTTAACCTCATCCAATGCCCCTTTCTTTTCTTTCATTGTCATTAAATCCGCTATTGCCTGGGTCGGATGATATTTTTCGTCGCATCCATTGATTACTGGAACACGTGAAGCTTCAGCCATAACTTGCAAATCAGCGTTCTTCTTTAACCTCGCCATGATACAATCAACATTACGAGACAAATACTGCGTCTCATCGTACACACTCGCTATGGCAAAATTCGTTGTCCTCCAATCTATGTAAAGTGCGTGACCGCCAAGCTGAGTCATAGCAACCTCAAACGAAACCCTAGTCCTCGTTGAAGATTTCTGAAAAATCATAGCCAACGATCTACCACTCAAAGTGGTTCCGTATTTTTCCGGATCATTTTTAACATCAATACCCTTATCAACGATCTCCATCAACTGTTGACTCGACAATTCTTTAAAACTGATTAAGTGCATACTTCCACCCTTTTTCAGATCAGAAAGAATTAAGAATATAAAACTTTTCGGGGACATCTATAATTCGCAATGGGCTTTCTCGTCATAGTTGGCGGTCATTTCGCGGCACGTTAGCCACAAGTTGGTTAGCAAAGAACTGTCTAACGATATTGAAAATAACCGGTTTACCAGAAGTTCAATCTATATATAAAGGGGATCTAGGTCTACAGAGCAACAGAACAGCGAAAGAACCACAAAACCCAAACAGAAAATCATCCACAAACCTGTTCAACTATCCACTTTTTTGGCAGATTGTGTCGTTTCTTGCAGTCAACCAAAACCAGACTGATAGAGACTATTACTGTCAACTTATTTGCCCAAACTTAAAATATCTACTCTCAGAAATTCCCATAGAGTGGAAGCCTACCATGATTCTAATAGTTGCTTCAAACAAAGACATAGCAAGTCTAAACATCAAGAAACAAATCCTCAACAACTACTCTTTCAGCAAGGTATCTGAAGAATTTAAGGAAAACCCAGTATACGAAGCCACTTTCAGCGACAGGCTAGTCAAACTTGTAACTTTAAACGAAGAGTCCATCTATGCGCAAAACATAACGAATTTCTTTCCTAACGCCAAGCTTATAGTTTTTATTTCCAGACACAGCAGTGCCAGCGGAACCCCAACACTTTCAACACATACCCCCGGCAACTTAGCAGAAGCAAAACTGGGCGGAACCCCAAGAAAAGTTTCTGTTTCACCAGCAAACGCCATTAGAGACACTCTAAAGGCAATGGCTCGCCTTAAAGAAGAAATGCAGCTTAACTACGAAGTTTCCTATGAATGCACTCACCACGGGCCTTCATTAAACGTACCAACAATGTTCACTGAACTCGGAAGTTCACCTAAACAATGGAAAGATTTAAAGGCGGCTGAGGCTGTTGCCCACGCAACCATAGAGGCCGTTTCAAACTTCAGCAATTTCCCAGCCAAAGCAGTGATTGGCATAGGCAGACCCCACTACAACAACAAATTCACTCGAATAGCATTAAAAGACGATCTGGCTTTCGGTCATATGCTTCCAAAATATGCCATTCCAAACGTAGATTTGAAGATTCTTAATCAATGCGTAGAAAGGACGTCGGAAAGGGTTGAGTTGGCAGTTTTGGATTGGAAAGGAATAAAGGGTGAACATAAACCAGAACTTGTTGAAATGCTTAAGAAAATGAACATGCCCTTCAGGAAGGTCAAACATTAAAATAACATTTTGATAACGGATTTTGAAAGGGAAAAGTTAATAGAATTGTCTAGGCTTATCTATCAAAGCCTATAGCTACAGTAACATTTATATCACGATTAAAATGTTGAGTGTGCGATGAACCATGGGTGTAAGGTCATTCCTATCCCAATGTACAAGAACTTTAAAGCTGGCTGTAAAACCTGGAAAAAGTGAGCTCTGGCTATCAATAAAAGTATGCTTCCTAGGCATGGGCGCAATTGGGCTAATCGGGTTCATAATTAAACTGTTGTCTTCTGTTCTGCAACAAGCTCCTCTAACTTAGAAGGAAGAAACCTTTATGGAGAAAAACGAAAAAAAGCCAGAAACAAAGATTTTTGCTGTAAGAACAACAACGGGACAAGAAAGAAACGTAGGCAAACTTGTCGCTGCCAAGATTGAAATGAAAAAAATCCCGATAAAAGCGATTCTTGTCCCTGAAACCTTAAGAGGTTACGTTTTCATAGAAGCCAACGGCCCACACTTCGTGGAAGAGGCTATAGCAGGCATAAAACATGTGCGGTCGAGGGTTCCAGGCCTCGTAAGCTTCTCAGAAGTTGAAAGATACATTATCAGAAAACCGATAATCGAGGAATTAAGCGAAAACGACATAGTCGAAGTGACAGGTGGACCGTTTAAGGGAATGCGAGCAAAAATAACCCGCATCGATAAGACTAAGGAAGATGTTACGCTTGAGTTGTTGGAGGCAACTTTCACGCTGCCAATAACTGTTCATTCCGACTACGTCAAACTAGTTCAAAAAGCAAAAAGCGAAAGTGGTGAAGTTTAGATGAGTGAGAAAAAAGTTGTGAATCTACTTGTAAGCGGAGGACAGGCAACAGCTGGACCACCCTTAGGACCAGCTCTAGGCCCGCTGGGCGTAAATGTCTTGGAGATTGTGAACAAAATAAATGAACTCACGAAAGATTATGCTGGAATGAAAGTTCCCGTGAAGGTCACGGTTGACCCTGAAACCAAAGAGTTTGACGTTACCGTTGGAACACCAACAGCATCCGCCCTTATCGTGAGAGAACTTAAAATTGAGAAAGGTTCAGGGACGCCCAACACGGAGAAGGTTGGAAACCTTACCATGGAGCAAGTGGTACGTATATCCAAGCTCAAACGCCCAGAGTTTTTGGCAAAGACCCTGAAGGCTGCGGCAAAAGAGGTACTTGGAAGCTGTGTGAGCATGGGAGTTACGGTTGAAGGCAAAGATCCGCGTGAAGTGCAAAGAGAAATAGACGAAGACAAGTATGATGAGTTATCCCAATAAAAGCGAGGAATAAGATAATGCTTTTATAACCGCATTCCAATTCCTCATTGCTTGAGGTCCCCTTAAAATGCCCCTAGACCAAAAAACAATAACAACTGCAATCAAAGAAGTAAAAGAAAAATCCAAAAAAAGAAACTTCACCCAATCGGTAGAACTAATTCTAAATCTCAAAGACATTGACATGAAATCGCCTGAAGGAAGAATTCAAGAACGAATAGAACTACCACATCCATCGCCGGAAAAACCGAACAAAATATGCGTTATTGCAACAGGAGAACTAGCCCTAAAAGCAAAGAGGGCGAAAGCGGACCTTGTCATCGGAAAGGATGAGCTTGCAGGATTAGCAGGTAGAAAGAAAGACCTGCGAAAAATAGCCAATGAATACAACTTTTTCATGGCTGAAGCTCCTCTAATGCCCCGTGTTGGCAAAATATTAGGTCCCGCCTTAGGTCCTAGAGGAAAAATGCCTGTGCCTGTTCCACCAACAGCAGACATATCTGGTTTAATAAAGAGATATCGCAAAATGGTTTTTGTAAGGATGCGTAACCAACCAGTCATAAGATGTCGTGTTGGAACTGAAAGCATGAAAGAAGAGGAAATAGCTGAAAACGTTCAAACCGTCTTAAAGACTATAGAGGGAAAACTTAAAAGAGGAACGAAAAACATCAAAACCGTCTATCTTAAAACGTCTATGGGCAAACCCGTGAAGATTACATAAGAGAGGAAAACAAATGCCATCCCAACAGATTTTGCAGAAGAAAATCAGCGAAGTTGAAGAAGTCGCACAGTTAATAAAAAAATACAAAGTTATTGGAATAGCCAGCCTACAAAAGGTTAGGGCAGCCCAACTGCAGGAGTTCAAGAAAAATCTGGCAGACAAAGTTTTCATGCGGGTCATACAGAACACTCTAATGAAAAGGGCTATTGAAAACTCCAATGAAAAACCTGAACTAAAAAAACTTGTAGAATACTTAGAAGGGGCGAACATCTATCTATTCACAGATTTAAACCCGTTCAAACTTGCACTACTTCTTGAAAAAGGCAAAGTTATAACAACAGCCAAATCTGGTGACATCGCAGCCTTTGATGTCACTGTACCAGCTGGAAACACTGCCCAGCCACCTGGTCCAATAATCAGCCAGCTTAATGCTGTAGGCTTGCCTACAAGAATAGAGTCTGGAAGCGTATGGATAAGCAAGGACACATTAGTCGCTGAGAAAGGCGACGTCATTTCCGAAAGACTCGCAAGCATCCTATCAAGGCTTGGAATAAAACCGGTTGAAGCAGGACTTGCAATGAAAGTTGCGTATGATGAGGACTTAATAATAACTGAGGAACAACTTCGAATAGACCTGGACGAAATTAGGCGAAGCATCGAAAATGCTTATGCAGATGCTTTCGGTTTGTCCCTGAGCGTAGCCTATCCAACAAAGGAAAACACGGAGATCCTTGTGCAAATCGCCCACCAAGAAGCGTACGTACTTGCGATAAATGCGGTTATATCTACTAAAGAAACGATAAAAGACTTAATTAGAAAGGCTCATGCCGAAATGTTAAGTTTAAGTGCTGCTAGTTCGCGTCTTTTGGATTAAAACATAGAAAAGGAAAAGTTCTTAAACACAAATTTTTTTCAATAAAGGCAAAATACGGTTGAAACGTGGTTATGTTTAAGTAGTAGATTGCATAGTTTAGAAGAAAAGGTTGCACCTGCTAAAAAGGCTGAAAAAAATTTAAATAGTTGAATAAAGAGGTGAAAAATATGGAATACATTTACGCTGCGATGCTCCTTCACAAGGCTGGGAAAGAGATAAACGAGGAAAACCTGTCACAGGTTTTGACAGCAGCTGGCATAAACGTGGACGGCATGAGGGTTAAAGCGTTAATGGCTTCTTTGGCTGAAGTTGATATTGACGAAGCGATTAAGTCTGCTCCAGCAATGATGGCTGCACAAGCAGCACCAGTTGCAGCTGCGCCAGCAGCAGAAGCCAAACCTGCAAAGGGAGAGAAGAAAAAGAAGGAAGAGGAAGAAAAAGCCAAGGAAGAAGCGGCTCTTGAAGGACTAGGAGCACTATTCGGCTAAGAAGCCCTTCCCCGTTTTTAGGTTCTTTCCACATTTTCTAGATAGATAATTTTTTCTTTATACTTTAATTAAAAAACAATGCGTAATGAAGGTTGTTTAGGATGCCACTTCAGCCTTTCTAGCCTGTTTCAATACGCGACTTGTTTTGCTCACATAGAAATGCTATGAACATGATGCTGAAGAGGCAATAGAGAGCTAAAGCTCCATAAGCAACAGTACTAGTCGCTAAATAATTCACGGAAGCATAAACTCCAAAATTAATTAAGCCAAACGTAGCCAAGAGAAAACTGCACGTCATGAATGCCATGTAAAACAATTTAGCCTTGGCCTTCCAAAGCACTAAGAATTCAGTCTTTTCCTTCCACAGCACTAGGGGTAGCCACCCGCAAATAATCATCAATGTGCCTGGAAACGCCCTTAATCCATAGTTAAGCATCAGCACCTCAAAAACGAAAAATGATACAGACATTGTGACAATAGATAAAACCGCAAAGCTTTTACCAATTTTTTTCATGGTTTGTATGCTAATTAGCCCTGCAAAGAAAAAGTCGCCTAAACCAAGAGACATGTAGAGCCAGCCCCATTCAGTCAAAATCATTGGAACAGTGGGCACTGAAATCAGTATTGGAAGCCTAAGAGTAAAAACATGTCTTGCTGCAGAAACCATCGTACCAGTAAACAAAACCAAAATTATGTCCATAACCGTGAGAAGTCCAACAAAAATGAGAGAAGTTTTCCACGTGAATAAGCTTCCTAAATAAAGGATGATCAGAACCGCGAATACAACTGCGAACGAATCCAGCAAATAGGGAAACCATAGGGGGGTTCTGCTGAAAAACAAGTATAAACATATGAATGATGCTGGCGGCAACACCGCTAAGTACCACCTTTCTCCTTTGTCAACTCTGTTTTCTTCGTGCATTAATACTAAAAATGTGAAGCCGAAGAGACAGTAAAAGCCTAGGGCTCCGTAGGCAACGGTGACGTTTACACCAAAGCTGATTAGGCTGATTGTTGCTGCTAGAAAGCTGACTACGAGAAATGCTACGCAAAAGGTTTTGGCTCTGTTTTTCTTGAAATCCGAGAAGAGATATGTGAATATGAAAAGCAGCATTGAATAGGAAAACAGAAACATGATCATGACAGCCGTTTGCGGAATGAAAACGATCAAGGATACCATTACACTCATTGCAGCCACAAGTAAAACTGCATCTCGAACATGAAACTCCTTCTCTTCAAGTGTGGACTTTAACTTTCTCTCAACTTTCTTGTTCAAAAACATGGCTACCATGGTGACTGCGAAAAGGGTTAACGGCATGGCAATATCGAAATTCATACACGCACATAAGAAAAACAAACATTTAAACCTTAAACGTAATTTGCGTGCTTAGAACAGCTAAAGAGACAATAAGTGCTTCTTCGGTTCGGATGGTTTCTGTTCCTTGCACAGGAATGGTGTTAATAACGAAATCCACAATTTCTTCTAAGTTAAGTCCCTCTTGTTCGACTATTTCGTAAAGCCCTCGAGTTGGCGACCCAAAAGCCACGAGAATTTTGCCACTTTCCAATCTTTTAGCTATTCTTTCTGCGACCTTGGCGAATGGAACACCGTGTTTAGAAGTGGCAACTGTCAAGTCGAAACCTCTGGTTTTAACCATTTTTCCGAAGGGAAGCTTTTCTGCTCTAACGGTGTAACCCCAATATTCCGGTATTTCGTCGCGGCTTGCAAGTTCAGCCTCAACACGCTTGTCAACTCTTGTAATCCTCGCAGTAACCCGTTTACCCGTTGACAGTTCCGTGTTCGGAATGAATGCTGGTTTTTCGACACCTATGTCTACAAATCCACAATTCTTCCTTTTGGATAAGATGACCCCTTCACGGTATTCGCCAACTTTCAATTTGTTCATCTTACGGTTTAGTGGATGGTGAGGCGTTCGCAGTGGCGGCAGCACACCAGCGTATCGGAGTTCAGGTTCAAGCTTGAAAAGTTTTTTCCGTAAATATTGTGGTGTATCCATATAAGTAAGTAACGTTGCGACTAAATCTGTGTCTGTAGCCTGATTAACACGCGGATTATCCGGATATACTATGATTTCGTTAACTCTGAAGATTGCGGCTGCCCTGCCAACTAAACCAACCTTTGAAGTTTTCTCCCGTAAGTGTGGAACATCAGAGACGATGGAGACAGGTATCGCGATGGAAACTTTTCTCTTACTCAAATCATTTTTCGCCTTTGCTAATTGAAGACTGGTTTTCATGAATAAAAGTGTTAAAAACTCATGTTGAACCTTTTGTTTTAAAAGGTAGAAACGCATAGAAATCTGCGATTAATAGTAAATGGTGAACGAATCTTGCCACAACAAATTCTAGACGATCTCGCTGAAATTAAGAGAATTGACAAGAGTGATATGCTTTCCTTTTGTGTTGAAGCGCCCAAGCATTGCCGAAACGCAGCAAAACTGGCTGAGGCTGTTCAGGTCATTTACTCGAAACCTAAAACTATAATCGTTGCTGGCATGGGTGGTTCAGCCATTGGCGGAGAACTCCTGAAAGACTGGACAAGAGATAAAATCGACGTTCCCATAGAAATTTGCAGAGAACATTCATTGCCAGCTTATGCAAACAAGAAAACCTTAGTGTTTGTCATAAGCTATTCCGGAGAAACTGAAGAAGCCTTAAGCATGTTTTTAGACTCGACTAAAAGGAATTGCATGACTTTTTGCATAAGCTCTGGGGGAAAGCTCCTGCGGTTTGCCGAAAAACTGAGTTTGCCCTATTTACGTGTACCTTCTGGATTTCCTCCACGTGCCGCTCTTCCATACTTGTTTCTACCAATGCCAATAATCTTAGAAAAACTCCGCTTAATTTCTAATGTAAGCTCTGAGATTTCTGAGGCTATCAAAGTATTGGAGCAAGTTGAGGATGAGAATTCTCCTAAAACTCCTCTCGACGATAATTCTTCCAAAATACTGGCTTCCAAAATTGATGGAACAGTTCCCGTAGTCTACGGTTTTGGGATTTACCGTGCTGTTGCACAACGTTATAAGCAGCAGCTTAACGAAAACAGCAAGATACCAGCTAAATGGGAATCTTTTCCAGAGCTTAATCACAACGAAATTGTAGGCTGGGAAGGAGCGAAAGAACTTTCAAACTGTTTTTCCACGATTTTCATTCGAGAGATGGATGAACCTGAGGAAATAAGGCAGAGAATTGAAGCTACAAAAGAACTGATGTCTCAGGAAGCAACGAAAAAGATCTTTGAAGTATGGAGTTCAGGCCAAAGTAGGTTAGCTAAAATGTTGTACACTATTTACATCGGTGATTTCACAAGCGTGTATTTGGCTATATTGCGGGGTGTAGATCCAACACCTGTAAAAACGATAACCTTGTTAAAGGAGAGAATAACACAAAGCGGGACAAAGAAGAAAATAATAGGTGAACTGCAGAAACTCTGTGAAAAGTGACATGTGGCTTATGCGTTTCTCTTTACGAAATCATCGAAGGCTTTTTCAGCGGTTTCGAGTGGCATTAGTTGGGGTGGACGTTTAAAGGCGTAAGCGGAAATCGGCAGTATTACTCCTTTCATTTTTCTGTTTAAGGCAATTTTCACAGCTCTTATTACATCGAATAGGGCAGAACCAGCATTCGGCCCGTCAACAGTTGAGAGTCTCAAATCTATTTGCATGGGCACTTTGCAGAAGTATAACCCTTTAATCCAGAAGTAGCTGTCGCGTTTATTCTGTAAAAAGTCAACGTAGTCTGTGGAGCCAGCAACCACATCAGCCTTATACGGCAGTGCTGATTCAACAGATTTTGTCTTAACAATCCGTTTAACATCTCTTGTTCGCTCCAGAGTGTCTAAGGATTCTGTGCCTCCTCCAACATCAAGCTGGTATGTTTCGGTTATGCGAACTCCATGCGTTGAAAGCAGCTTCAGCAAGGTTTTATGCAATGTTGTTGCGCCCACTTGATCAATTAGGTCGTCGCCCACAAGTGGCAGTTCCGCCACTTCGAAACGCCTAGCCCACGCTGCATCGCTAGCAATAAAAACTGGTGTAGCGTTGACAAAGGCACACCCAGCCCTTAATGCCTGTTCAGCGTACCATTGGGAAGCCTTAACCGCTCCGCTTGGAAGCAAATCAACCACGATTTCTGCATCCGCTTCCTTCATTGTGTCTGCAACTTTTACTGCAGGTAGGTTGCTTACTTGCACAATGTTTTTTGTGTATTCACCTACACCATCTAAGACTGGACCCTTATGCACCGTGACATCAGTTTGAGGAACATCAACAAGTTTCAACGTGTTGTTTGGCTGTGCAAAAATGGCTTCAGACAAGTCTTTTCCAACTTTTCGGTTGTCAATGTCAAAGGCTGCAACTACTTGAATGTCTCTTGGGTGGAAATTTCCAAGAAAAAGGTTGCCAATTCCAATACATTCTTCCGGTCTTTCACAGTTATTATAGTAGTGCAAACCTTGAACAAAAGCTGAAGCGCAGTTTCCTACACCTACTAAAGCAACTTTTATTTTCGACAATTTTTCGCCACCTCATTGACTCTTCCTTATTTTGCGACTGCTTTATTAAGTGCTGTGCTGCCTAATGGCTGAAACTAGAATGATGGACTAGGCCTTTCAAACTGATGTAACTGTTCTATTGGCATGTACTCTTCTAATATGTTTGACCTTTGAAGGACTTCTCTCCATAATTCAAGTCCTTTACTGGTTCTCCACTTTTGTGGTGCTGGTAAACCTAAAACCGCCAATTTGTTGCCTTTTTCAATTTTTTCTGCAGTTATGCACTTGCCAGTTTCCGAGTGCACAGGAGTGATAATGTCTGGAGCAATTGCAGCAAGCTTTCCATCCTTATAAGCGACGAGCACTTCATTCTTGGCTTTAAATTCGAACATGCTCCCTGCACATTCACGTGTGCCACGAAGTTTTATATTAACGAATGTAAAGCCAGCTTCAGTTTCTTGCTCAGCACAGTCTACAATACCTTCAAAAAGTTTGAAGCCGCCCGTTTCCTTCAAAACTGCCTTTATGGGGTCAACGGTTTTCCTCAGCAACTTACCAATCTGCATAGACTTTGACAAACTAAGTTGAATTGGCGAAGTCTTGACTTGAGCTCCTGTTAAAATCCTTCTAGCCGTGTAAGCATTGTTACCCCATTCAGTAGCAAGAACGCGAGCAATTCTTTCAGCAGCCTTTGAATCCTCGGTTTCTTTGGCAATAACTATGTTTTTCGCGTGCAAGTCTGCAACAACCATTGGAGTCAACGGTATGTCATCAACTGTGTAAACTTTCAAATGAACTTCTGGAACAGACCTGCCAGCCCCATCAGCATCAACAACTGGAATGCCGCATCTAGTGGCAACGTCAACCGCCGCTAAAGTGTTAAAGCCACCTAGCTCAACAGGAATCGTGGCATAAGCAGAAAAACCTGCATACTCTTCAAGAGTCCTTAAAGCTTTAACCGCTGCATCAGCATCATATTCCACCGTAGTCGTAGCACCAACACACGCAAAATTGACGATTTTCGCATTGTTAGGCACTTCAGAAGGAGTTACAAGCTTAACGCTATACGCTTCAGAAGCCAGCTTTTGCGCTATTCTGTAGCCTGTTTCAGGGTCGCCTCCTCCTCCAGCAGAAAAAATCGCTGCGCCATCAACTAAATCCAACAAGTCTTGAGGGCTTAGAGTTCTCAACTTTAAATCGCCGACCTTTATTTATCTGAAAATTTATTTTTAATCCAAATTTTGCTCCAGCTTCTGTTTAATCCAGCTTTCTAGCCCCATCTTCTTTATTTCATTCAACTCATCAACACGCTTGGGGGACTTCAAGGTTTCGCAAGGAAAATCATTGCATTCATAACAAAACCTAACGCCTCTTTCAATACAACATTTACGGATGGGCCAGTCTCGCCAACCCTCACCGCCTCTGCAACCACCAACACAAGGAGAAATTTCTTTAGAAACCCATTCTAAACCTTTAACAAAATTTTCAAAATCAAAAGCCTTAGTGGTATCGGCGAAAAGCTTAAGCTCACTATGTTTTTTAACAATCCCCAGCAAATCTCTGGCTGAATCTCTAATTCTCCCAGTAAAATAGTCGCATAACCGACAATAGATGCCACAATGGGCAATAAGTTCACTTTCTTTCTCATACTCACTCATTTTCAAGACCCCTCGGATTACTCGTTATTGAAATTATCTTAATAAGATTTATCGAGTGCGGACTAAACTATTCCATGTGCCTTCCCTTTTCGAGCATGCAAACATGGCTACAGATATTTATAATAAAACATTCAAAAAACGAAAATAAAAATACCGTATTTATTTGTAAAAGCCAATATTTTTTATTAAGCAAGCCCTTAAAGTCTCTGAACATCTAATTAAAGAGGCTAAGCAAAAAATGACAGACGAAACCAAAACTCCTGACAAGTTTACAATAATAAACGAGTTGGCACGCCGACGAGGCTTCTTTTGGCAATCATACGAAATATACGGTGGAGCAAGCGGCTTCGTAACGTATGGTTCTCTCGGCGCCAAGTTAAAGCAGAACATTGAAAAAAAACTCAGAGAACTATTCGTAAACAAGCTTGGAATTTTAGAAATAGATTCGCCGATTATTGCGCCAAGCAAGGTTTTTGAAGCCTCAGGTCATGTGGACCATTTCAAAGAACCCATGGTTGAATGTCTAAAATGTAAAAGGCAGTTCCGTGCAGATATTTTACTTCGAAAACTCGCAAAAATCAGCGAGTCGGAAGCTGAGAAGCTAAGTCTGAAAGAAGTTAAAGAGGCTATTGAAAAACATGAGATTCGTTGTCCAGAGTGCGGAGGCACGTTCGGCGAACCCAAATACTTCCTGATAATGTTTAAAACTACTATTGGACCCTATTCTGATGCTGTTGGTTATGGGCGGCCTGAAGCTGCGCAAGGAATATTCGTTGAGTTTAGGCACTTGTATGAAATGGCAAGAGAGAAACTTCCTTTCGGCGTCATACAGATAGGTCACGCTCTGAGAAACGAAATCTCGCCAAGGCAAGGACTAATAAGGTGGAGGGAATTCACGATAGCCGATCTTGAATTTTTCTTTGACCCAGAAGAGCCAAACTGTTATCTGCTAAAAGATTTCGAAAACGAGACGTTGCCACTGGTTTTAGCTGAAAACAAACTGCGTGGCTCAGAAGAAATTGTTAAGGTTACAGTGAAAGAAGCATTGAAGAAAGGTTATATCAAGGCTGAGTGGCAAGCAGTTTTCATGGTCTTAGCCAAAAAATTGCTGATTGATTTTGGTGTACCAGCTGAGAAACAGCGTTTCATCGAGAAACTTCCATGGGAAAAAGCCCACTATGCTGTCCAAAGCTTCGATCAGGAGATCTATGTGGAACGTTGGGGCTGGTTTGAGGTTTCAGGTCATGCCTACCGAACAGATTATGACTTGAAGCGGCACATGCGGTTCAGCGGTGTGGATATGCGTGTTTTTAAAGAATATGAGAAACCAGTTGAGAGGAAAAGAACGGTTGTGAAGCCTTTAATGGCGAAGCTTGGTCCAGTTTTCAAGGAAGATGCTGCAAAGGTTGCGGAGATGCTTTCTGAAGCTGACCCAGAGGAAGTTGAGGCTTCCATTAAGAAAAACGGTTATTACATGCTTGGAAAATGCAAGGTACTGCCAGAACACGTAGAAATCGCATGTCAGAAAGCTAAGGAACGTGGAAGAAAATTTGTTCCACACGTTGTTGAACCAAGTTTCGGCTCAGACAGGCTGGTTTATGTAACCCTCGAGTACGCTTACCGCGTCAAAGAGGGCAGGGCAATATTGAGTTTTCGGCGGGACGTAGCTCCAATACAAGTTGGCATCTATCCCCTAGTAAGTAAGGACGGCTTACCGGAAAAGACATTGCAAGTCTACAAGACGCTACTTAATGAAGGTTTCATAGCAGAGTATGATGAGGCCGGTTCTATTGGCAGACGATACGCTCGAGCAGATGAAATCGGCGTACCTTTAGGCATAACCGTGGATTATGATACACTAAAGGATAATACTGTTACCGTTCGGGACCGTGACTCGTGGAAGCAGGTCAGAAGCAGAATCGAAGAGTTGCCGCAGCTTTTACATGAGTATTTCCGTTGGAAAGCCGACTTCGAGGATTTAGGCAAGCCCTTTAAGAGTTAAAGTTACGTTACCTTTTTTAACACTCCAGTGCATCTATCGTTAAAAATTCAAGCCTGTTTTCGCGGGCGGGAAAAAACTTGGTGCTTCCAGCAGAGACTGAGAGACGTGCGAAACGCAGAGCCTTAAGCGTTTGCCGAGACCACATGAGAAAAGTTTTAGATTTAACTAGATTTGTTCTTCAAATGATAGACTGCTTCATAAAAAATGATAAAGAAAAGGCGAGGCAGCTTTTTAATGAGATTCGAAGTAGAGAGGATGAAGTTGACGAGGCTAAGCGTTTAGTCTCACGAGAACTTGCTGAAATCGGGGCAATTCTGCTTAGTAGAGAGGACTTTTTAAGATTCACAAACTTAACAAGCGAAATTGCAGACTTTTGTGAAGGCATAGCTTTCCGTCTGCTTGAAATGATGGAGCATAATTGGAGCGTGCCCATGGACATAAAGGAGGACTTGCTGAAGCTTTCAGAAGCCGTTTTAGAAACTGTGCTTAGGCTTAGGGAAACAATGATGGTTCTAACTTATGGGTCAGCCAAAGCCATGGAGAAAGCCAAGGACGTGGAGGTTGCTGAACGGGTTGTTGACGAGCTTTACCGTGGACTTGAGATCAAACTTTTAAGCAGCCATCTCGACTTTCCAGCCTTAATCCTCTTAAGGGATGTTCTGCAACTCTTAGAGGATTCCGCTGACAAAGCTGAAGACGCTGCTGACGCTGCCAGAATATTATCCTTCATAATGTAAAAGGCGAAAAGGTACATGCCCAGAAAAATCAAAGTGGAGTTCATTGAAAACTTTCTAGTTGTATGGAACCCAAGAGACGGCTCAGAACTTTATAAAATGGGTTTTTATGGAAAACCACTTGGAATTTCGAAGCCTAAAATCCCCGAATTCGATGTTCCACTGATTCTAGACTTGATGGAAGGCGTTTATCTTGCTGAAAAAAAAATAATAACGGTATACGAGGGTTCTGAAAGGAACAGGGTTACTCTGAGAAAGCTTCGTCAAAAGACTAAACAGTTATATGAAGAATTCGATGGGAAATATGCTGTTTATCATGATTTTCGCAACAGTGGTTTTGTTGTTACTCCAGGAATAAAGTTTGGATGCGACTTTGCAGTTTACAAACATGGACCAGGCCTAGAGCATGCGCCCTACATGGTTTCTGTTAAAAGAGCCAAATCCGGAATAACGGCCACAGAGATTGTTAAGGCTGGAAGACTTGCAACAACGGTGCGAAAAAGGTTCATCATAGCAGTGCCGGACTTGGAAAGGGAAAAAATTAGATATTTAATGTTCAAGTGGTTTAAGGCTTGAAACCAGCTTTTAGATTTGCTCCTCAATTTTGAGTAGTTTGTATACGAACGCCGTTATGTCGGAGTATTCCTCTATCTTGGTTGTAGGTGTCGCTCCTGAGTGCTCACTCTTTATCTTAACTCTCAACAAGCAGGGTGCTTCGACTTCTTCGAGTCTTGATGCGAATTTGAATGCGTGAGCTGGATGATCACGATCGTCATGTGAATCAGTATAAAGCATTTATAAAAGGAGAAAAAATAAGCATATTTGGAAGGAATCGATCAATGTCAGAATCTATTAGAAGTTTTATAGCCTTTGACATGGACAACGAAGCTGTTCTCAGAAAAATAACTGATGCACAGAATCTTCTGGTTAAGACTGGGGCGAACTTGAAACTGGTCAAACCCGAGAACATTCACATAACCGTGCGATTCCTTGGAAACATAACCCCGCCTATGGTTGACAAAATTTTTGAAGAAATGAAAAAGGTTCAGTTCATTCCATTTGATGTTAAGATTCAAGGTGTAGGTGTTTTCCCGCATCTGCGGTATCCAAGAGTGGTGTGGGTTGGAATAACCGAGGGTGCGGACCAGATGCGAAGTATTTTCAGTCAGCTGGAGCCGCGTTTGCGCAAATTAGGGTTCGCACCAGACTCCAAAGGCTTTAGTCCTCACTTAACGATTGCCCGTGTGAGATCTGGAAGGAACAAAGCTGAACTTGTAGAATGCGTAAGCGAAAATGCTAATTCCGAATTTGGAGTCATTAAGGCTGAATGTTTAAGGCTTAAAAGAAGCAACTTAACGCCTAAAGGACCAGTCTATTCAACCTTGAAAGAGTTCTGTCCACGAGAATAACAAAAAGGACTAAGGTTTATGCAGGGAAAAATTGAAAAGGTCTGCGCAGCCGTTTTGGAAAAGGTTACACCGAAAAAGAGAGAACGGGCTGAAATGGAGGCTTTAGCTGAAAAACTAGAAAAAAAAGTTGTTTCTGCATCCAGAGACTTTGGCGTTGAAGCTGATGTGCGTGTGGAAGGCTCTGTTGCAAAGGACACATGGCTCAGCAGAGAACCAGACATAGACATTTTCATGCGTGTGCCAACCACCATACCTCGCGAATCCCTTGGAAGCATCTGCCTAAAAATAGCCAGAAAATCCACAGAAGGCTCAAAACAAATTGAAAGGTTTGCTGAACATCCATATCTGGAGGCAATAGTTGACAATACTAGAATCAATATTGTGCCTTGCTACAAAGTTAAACGAGGAGAATGGTTAAGCGCCACAGACCGCACACCATTCCACACAAACTACGTGAAGAAGCATTTAGAGGAGCAAATGAAAGGCGAGGTGCGGCTGCTAAAGAAATTCATGAAGGGAACAGGTGTCTACGGCGCAGAAATTAAGGTTGGCGGATTCAGTGGCTATCTGTGCGAACTCCTAATCCTACGCTATAAGTCCTTTGTAAACGCGCTAGAAGCCTTTGCACAACACAAAAAAAGAATAGTCATTGATGTCGAAGGTTATTACAAGGGAAGAGAAAACGAGTTAGAGCTTTTGTTCAAAGAACCCTTGGTAACGGTTGACCCAGTGGACAGGGGGAGAAATGTTGCTTCAGCGGTGCAACCAAAAAAACTTTACACTTTCGTGGCTGCTGTACGAGCTTTCCTAGGAAATCCAGATACCAAGTTCTTTTACCCTCCAGAAACTGCTGCTCTACCAGCAAGAGAACTCAAACAAAAACTGGCGAAACGCGGCTCTGCAATTATTTTCCTAACTTTTGGAAAAATTGACGCTGTTCCAGACATTCTCTGGGGGCAACTCTACAAGTCCAAACGCTCATTGCACAAACTGATCCAACTGAACGGCTTCAACGTTTTGCGAGACCTTCCATGGAGTGACGAAAAAACAATCAACATGTTCATCTTCGAGCTTGAGCAACGCTTCATCCCATTGGTGAAGAAGCATTTGGGACCGCCCCTTGAAAAGAAAAACGAGTGCGAAAAATTCCTACTAAAACATGTGAAAAGTCCAAACACTGTTTCAGGACCGTACATTGAAGATGGGGGATGGGTTGTGGAAATGCGCAGGAAATACACAGATGCTGTAGTGTTGCTAAAAGATAAATTGAGGGATGGTGGAAGAAGCACGGGCGTGGCTGAACAGATTTCCAAAAAGCTTCGTAAAGGTTTCAAAATTTCTGTGAACGAGGAAATAATAGGGGTTTACAAGAAGAACAGTGAGTTTGCAAAGTTTTTGACAGAGTTTTTATCTGGTAAGCCTAAATGGCTAGAAAACGCTTAACAACACTAGCACTGCGCCGAGTATCCAGCAGTAGAAGGCAAACAGATGAAATTTTCCTTTGGCTATGGTTTTCCAGAGCAGTTTCAGAGCGAAATAGCCCACAAGCATCGCTACGATTACTCCTGCAAGGATTTCGGCGTAACCTAACCCAGTGGATGTCAGTTCGCTGGACTCCGCGTAACCTGTATAGCCTAAGGCGCCTAGTATGGCTGGAATTGAAAGGAGAAAAGAGAACTTGAAGGCTTTTTCCCGCTTGATTCCAAGTAAAAGTGCGACTGCAATAGTTGCTCCGCTTCGTGAAATGCCGGAGATTATGGCTATGC
>Ga0209986_10001430_pt1 | contig 22837 bp, 19 predicted proteins | sample BlataG_FD_183168 | JGI IMG/M metagenome (GOLD analysis project Ga0209986, IMG submission 183168) | Deep subsurface microbial communities from Black Sea to uncover new lineages of life (NeLLi) - Black_00105 metaG (SPAdes) (version 2) | ecosystem: Environmental > Aquatic > Marine > Oceanic >... | reverse complement strand
ACAATAAGAAGAAAAGCACAATGATTGCCAGCACTGTTACTTTTGCCAAAGGCACGAAATAGTATAATATCGGTATGATTCCGCCAAAAACGTGCCAGATCATTCGCCAGGGATTGAACATTTTGTTATCAACTCGCTTGTCTACAGTTGCCTTCCCCATTTTCTTTAATGAACTATAGGCGCAATCAGTCTGATGTCAAGCAATTAAATCTGCATCTCAAATCTTCAATTTGTAATTAAAAAACGCTCTAGGCTCAATACCGTGACTGTTCTCTTCCCCATGTCAACTACGATGTAAAATGTTTAGATTTGACCCCACATCAGCCCCCTGGCAGGTGGTACTTACCACAGTGGGTAAACAACTCTAACGTCTATTCAAAATCACCTCAGACAATTTCTGGTGATCAAATAGTCTGGAGTGAAGAGCTAACGTCGACGAATTATGAAATATACCATAGCAGCTGGATTTACGAAAGGAGCATCTGGGGATCGCCAGAAAATATTTCAAATACGACGAATAATTCAACTGCACCCCAAGTAACCGAAGCAGACGATGATGATGTATCAGATCCTCGTTACCTCGTTACAATTTGGTGTGAAGATGATGAAGTTCTCTACGAAGTGCGAAAAGATAAGAGACTGTTACCGAATCCGAGGGTCCAATATTATATAGATCTTGGCCGGGAAGTACAATCTCCATTTACGGTGGAAAGAGATAGTTTCATTGCATACGGCTTAGAAGATTATAAAAATGTCGACTGCGATCCCATTGAACTAATATATCGCATTACAGGATTTGAAGACGAATACGAGTATCAAATCAAATTTGTTTTCTACCACGAGGGAAACGCATCATTGAAATTGAAAATGAGAATAGACAATGTTGTTTTCAATTCTGGGTGGGTTCATCCATACGAGTTAAAAACTGTTGAAGGTGCAATTCCAGAAAGTTTTATCACAGATGGCGAAATTGTAATTGCTGATACAGCTGCACAGGGCGACCACGGGGTTCTGAGCAGTATTATTGTCTGTAAAAGACCCAAGAGACAATACGGCGGTCCTCAAATGTTGTTGGATATGGAAAACAAAACCAGGGCATTTTCGATTCAACCAAGTATTGTCAACAATAACGCTGAAATCCACTACCAGATTAATTCTTCAAGTAGTATCAACATCTCTATCTTTGACATTAGCGGCAGGAAGGTTAAAACTTTAATCAAAGGAAATCAAGATGCAGGCTATTATACACTGAATTGGGACGCTGCTGATGATGATGGCAAAAAACTGAGTAAAGGGGTCTACTTTATTTACTTTGAAGATCAAAAAGAAACATTTACTAAGAAAATAGTTATAGTGAAATAGTTTCTGTAAAGAGGCGTCTCTCAATAGATATTGGGAGACGCCCAAAGGAGGTAACCTTGATTTTTACTCAGAAAAAAGTTATTTTTTTAACCCTTATTATTTTAGCACCAGTACTTAGTTTTTCGCAAACAGAAAGATGGGTCTACAGATACAGCGGTGTTTCTGAATGGAGAGATGATCATGCCAAATCCATTGTTTATGGCTCTGATGGAAACCTGTATGCTGCGGGTAGCAGTTGGTATAACGCAACTAAGGATGATTTTACTGTCATCAGTCTCACAACTTCAGGTACAGAACGATGGATATATACTTATAATGGGTTTGCGGATCAAGGTGATGTGGCTTATTCTATTGTTTACGGTGAAGACGACAATATTTATGTTGCTGGTTCTAGTATTGGTAGTGACACAACTCGTGATTTCATAGTAATCAGTCTTACCTCAGCAGGCACAGAACGTTGGGTCTATAGATATAATGGGCCGGGTAATGGCCCTGATTATGCGCATGATGTTGTTTATGGGGCTTATGGAAACATTTACGCAGTAGGTAATTGCTGGGGCACTAACGCAAACACCGATTTCACAGTAATCAGTCTTACCGATGATGGTGTTGAGCGCTGGGTCTATCACTACAATGGGCCAGCTGATTATAATGACCGCGGTCGGGCAGTTGCCTGTGGAGTTGATAGTAACATTTATGCAGTAGGTTGGAGCTATGGTATTAATGATGATTTCACAGTGATATCACTTACCGATTCCGGTACAGAACGATGGGTCTATCGATATAACGGGCCGGGCAACTGGGCAGACTATGCTAATACTGTAGTTTATGGTCCTGATAGCAATATTTATGTTACAGGAACTAGTACTGGTTTTGTAGCTTTTGATATTACGGTGATATGTCTAACTGATTCTGGCACCGAAAACTGGATTTATCGACACCCAGAAAACGGTTTTAGTGATTGTGGTTATGCCGGTGTTTATGGTGCTGATGGCAATATCTATGTCGCAGGCATTTATGGCAGCGATATTCCTGATTTTATGGTCGTTAGTCTAACCGATTCTGGCACGCCTCGATGGGAATATATCTATTATACACCAATTTATATTTTCGAAGCAGCTTTTTCAGTTGTTTACGGTGCCGATGGCAACGTCTATGCCGCCGGTCAAGTTGCTCCTGACAGTGGTTTTGGCATTGATTTTGCCGTCATAAGTCTTACCAGTTCTGGAGCTGAACGTTGGATCTACAAATATGATAAATGCGAAGAGGGTGGAGTTGCTTATTCAATTTGCTGTGGTGCTGATAGTAATATTTATGCCGCAGGAGTGAGCACAGATAGTATCACAGGTGGTGATTTTACAGTAATCAGTCTAACCGCAGGCCCAGGAATTCATGAAGATTTAGAGACACTAGCAATGGAATGTAAATTCCTTCAGATACATCCAAATCCAGCAAGAGGAAATTTGAGAATAAGATTCAATTCGCCTGATGAACAAAAGGTTACAATAAAATTGTATGATGTGACTGGTAGGCTTATAAACGAGATGTTCAGTGGAAAAGCAAAGATCGGCATAAATGAAATGCCGATTATGGCAGCAAACTATGCAGCAGGCATATACTTTATTAGTATTGAAACAGATGAAGATGTAATTACTGAAAAGTTTATTATGCTGAAGTGATTTACCTGAGACTCGTAATATTAAGGAATCTGTACAGACTGGATGTATTTGTTCACTGAATTCTGCCTATTACCATACTTTTTGGTAAAAGGATCGCACAGATTTGGCATAAGGGTCGGTGGGTAAAACCGACCCCTTTCTATTTAAATCTTTCAAAACGTGGTAACCATGTCTGTTAATGGTTACAGTTTATGTTGACACACAGAAAATGTTAACTATAATTTTATATGTTGCCAAATACTTCTTTCCAGTAAAAAAGTTTAGAGTTGGTTGGTAAGTCTTTTAGATAGAACAAAAATAAGGAGGAGAGATTGAAGCATAAATATGAAAATATTCTCTGCGACCGTATCCCGGAGAAAGGAAATTACTTCGGATACACATACATGAATAGTGACAGGATATCTTCAATTAACTACGCGCACAAATGATTTATAAAAAATCGTAGATTTTGTGTATTATGAAGTGTTTAGGTATTATTAGAAAAGGAGGTTGCAATGTCTATTCAGGATAACTTGGAATATGATCAGATCTCGGCTGATTGGCGCCATCGTGACAATTTGACATGGCAAATACCTTCTGTCGTAGTAGTAATTGGCGGTGCGCTAATTGCCACAGCATTCGCACTCGATATAGAAACACAATATTTATGCATTATTAGACCTATACTGCTTGGATTTGGTACATTTTTATCATTGTGTTTGACTTTTGCATTAATACAAAATCTTTGTTATCAGGTGTGTAGTGGGGAGGCTCTTACAAAAATTATTAATGGTCAAGGAAACGCAATTCCAAAAGATAAAATGAGAAGAACTCTTAACCCCAAAGACGTCGGTATTCCTAAATGGAACTTAATTATACGACTTTTTAACGAATTGACAGGCTCCACTTTTTTAGCGATTTTGTGCATCGGCATTACGGTTATTCTGTTTATATTGTTTATTTGGACTTTATAAGGATGCTTTAGTTCACGACTTCGTATGACAAAACGAATCTGGCTTCGTTGTCTTCGGCACTCCACAAATGCAACACGGCACAAAGTTGGCAGCAGGTAAATAGAGTGTCGGCGGTTAACGCCGACCCTTTTCTTACCTAGGTTTTTAGATAGTGGTAACGATGACTATCAACGTTCCCAGATTCTAATTGACAAATATCAAAATCTATATACACTTCATTTGGAGGTATCATGAAGATATTATATTATATATCTGGTATAATTGCAGTCATTAGCACAATTCTGGTTGTTGTAGCCAGGTTATTCTTTGCAGATAAGGCACTTTTTGGCTTAAGTGCTCTTTCGTATTTAAGGATTACTAACACGATGTTGTTGTTTACTATTGCGTTTTTGGTGTTTGAGTATGTGAGAAAAATATCTAGGTAAGTAGTAAAACAAGGAGTGCAACATGAAACAAATTGTCGAAGGTGTAGTCTTAGTTGTATTAGGCATTGCTTTAATACTTCTAAAAAATTATTATATCTATTTTTGTATTCTCTTTATAGTGTTTGGGGCATTAAAACTTTTGCTTGCATTTACGAAAAAGAAGAATTAGCGAGAAAAGGGAGTGGTTTTGGCAATGTCTGTTGTTTGTTGAGGAATGAGAGGGTAGAGTAGTTAGAGATTGTCATTTGCATGTTGCGGATTAAGAGAAAATAAGAAATTAAATGGTATATATCAGAGAAAACAAACCCCTATTCGGTTCTAAGTTCTTTTTCAATTGTTGTGTTTCAGGCAAAATGAGACACTTTGTTGATTTTCTAACATACACTTCCTAGAGTCGTTTCCCATCTTTTTTATACCCCATATTATATAACCTCCTGTGCTCCAAAGTCATGTGTTTCTTCTCTGCTCTTTTTCAAATAGCACTGCGGACTAGCAGTCCGTTGTTCTACCTTTTGTATTTAGGTTCAGAAAATTCGTGAATAACTGAGGATTCGTTGCAAATTTTCTACAAACCCGAAACTCAAGCTAACGATTAAAAGATCTGAAAAACATCCAAAAGACTATCCAACAAAGCCTAAAACTCTTGGTGACAGGCTAAGAAAGCATAGAATGGATTTTGGGTTGTTTCAGAAGGATGTTGCTAAATTTGTCGGAGTTGCGACTGATACAGTGACTTTATGGGAGAAGGGCAGAACAAAGCCAAGTGAAGGGAATTTGAGAAAAATTCTGAAATTTCTAAAGATAAAGAAATTCAGGTAAGATTCAATATTTATTCGTTTATCATCTCTTCTATCTATTTCAGTAATAGCTAAGTAAAAATTTAAAGATACATCACGAAAGATCGTTTTCGTGGAATCTGTTAAAAATTAAAAAAAACACTCCCCTTGTGGTCATATGATACTATCTTATCAACAGCAATTTCTCCGTAGCATTGTAATTCCCTAATTGGAATTTCAGAAAGTAGACGCCACTCGAAAAATCTTGAGTCGGTATTCTGATTCTGTGGTCACCAGAAGAGATATGCCCTGGAGAAAAAACTCTGACCTTTCGCCCAAGGGAATTGTAGAGATAGAAAATAGGACTTTCAGCATGGGTAACTTGTAATTGCACTTCAATGTAATTGCCGCTCACTGGATTTTGTAGTAATCGTAACGCAGAACTTAAAAATTCACGAGATATTTCTTCTACACCTGGTGATAGAAACTCATAAATCTGAAGACCACATTTCTGATCAGTAACACAAACATATGAACTGTCAATATAGACACCTGCAGCCCGACCTGGTGTATCGTAATAACCAACCTCCTGAGGATTTGATGGTGTGGAAACATCAATAACCCGGAGACCACTGTAACCATCAGCAATATAAGCATGGGGACCTGAAACATAAATATCAAGAGCACAATCTGGTGTATTGTAAAATCCAACTTCATAAGGATTTGAAGGTGTGGTGATATCTATTACCCTTAGGCCGCCATCCCAGCAATCAGCAACATAGGCATAAGAACCCGAAATAGCTAGACGCCAGGCATTGTCTGGAGTATCACACCATCCAACTTCAAACGGAGTCGACGGCGTAGATACATCTATCACCCGAAATCCAGCATTACCAGCCGCAACATAGGCATACGCACCGATCACAATAACATCATTAGTGCAACCTTGTGTCTGAAAGTAGCCAACTTCATACGGGTTTGTCGGTGTTGAAACGTCAATTATCCGAAGTCCATCCAGAGCATCAGCAACATAGGCATAAGAGCCCAAGACATAAATACCAGTCGCCCAGCCGGGTGTATCACACCACCCAACTTCAAACGGGTTTGTTGGTATTGAAACATCTATAATCCGAAGTCCAGCCTCGTTATCAACAACATAGGCATAAGAACCAGCAACATAAACATCAAAGGCCCAATCAGGTGTATCATAAAAACCAATCTCTTCTGGATATGACGGCGTAGAGATATCTATTATCCGAAGCCCAGCTAATGCGTTAGCAATATAAGCATACGCATTCGAAATGTGAATACCATAAGCATAATACATCGCTTGATGATAGCCAACTTCGTGAGGCGTTGTGGGTGTTGAAACATCTATAATGCGAAGACCAGCATCATCAGCGGCGACATAGGCAAGAGTATCACTAACGTAAACCTCCCATGCCCACCCTGGTGTATAACAAAACCCGACCTCTTGTGGATTGGATGGTTCAGAGACATCTACTACCCGAAGACCTTGATGCTGATATGCGACATAGGCAAGAGAACCCTTAACATCGACCCCAAGAGCATGTATAAAAGGTCCTGGTGGCAACTGATAGAAACCAACCTGGTAAGGATTTGAAGGTGTGGAAATGTCTATTATTCGAAGACCTCCGGCATTGGGTTGGCCATCAATAACATACGCATAAGAACCAACGACATGAACGTCCTGAGCATAATTGGGTGTACCACAGTACCCCACCTGCTGTGGATTTGAAGGCGTTGAAATATCAATAACCACGAGCCCACCACCTTGGTATTGGGGGTGGGCGTCACCAATGTAGGCATAAGAACCAGAAACACAAACAGCCGAAGCAATATCTGGTGTATAGCATTGTCCAACCTGTTGTGGATTTGAGGGTGTAGATACATCTATTACTATGAGTCCCTCAGAACCAGCAGCAATATAGGCATAAGAGTCCGCAACATAAACGCCACCCAAAGGAATGTCAGAGAAACCTTCTTTTATAGGATTTACTGGATCAGCAAAATTCCATATCTGAAGTCCAGCAACACCGTTTGCAATATAGAGCATTTGAGAAACAGATTCATAAAAGAGATCAGCAACGAATCCTCTGGTTCGTATGGCTTCGGTTACCTCTGTTACCTCTGTTGGATTTGAGGCATCGAGAACATAGACAGCGCCACCAGCGCCTAAGAAGACAAGATTACGTGATTCATCCATTGTTGCAGTTCTAGATGGGCCGAACGGCCAATTGCCGATGAATCGCACATTGAGTGAATCAAACCACCTCGTGCCTTCCTCAATTGGCGGATTTAATACTTCAGCGTGAGCCATACCTGCGTCAGTCTCGATTGCTAAAATTACCAAAATTATGCAACAACTGTACATAACCACCTCCTTTCTTATTGCTTTTTTTTATTTTATATTATAATGAATTGTATGTTCCATTTTCTCCATTTGACGCTTAATTTTACTCAATTTAGCAATAGATTCCAGGGTCAAGTTTTGCTGTTGACAAATTTAATCATTTCGATTATAATATTTCCATGTCATTGTATAAAGCTTCGTATTTCCCCTTTAATAAAAAAGTTGAAGCAGTCATGACCTATCTTAACAAAGGAGGATCATTGCACGAGACTGCTTACTCCTTTGACATTTCTTATATGACCCTGTGGCGATGGGTAAGAAAGTATCGTGAAGGTGGTAAGGAAGCATTACGGACTAAAAAACCAGCATATAAGAAATCATGGAAGAGATTATCAAAAAGTATCGAAAAGAAGATAATGTTCTTAAAAGAGCAAAATCCTTCATTGAGTGTAAGTAGAGCAAGGCAATTAATGAGACGGACTGGTATAGAGATATCAAACAAAGGAATCTGGAACGTCTGGACGAGATACGGTTTATCAAAGAGGTCGATTAAAGACCCCCTCAATCCTTTTGGGATTTCTGCTCCTGAATCAGAGGATGGTATAAAAAGAGCAAAGATGTTTGTCCATAATGGTGACCTGAGGGCTGCCGCTAAGATTCTAAATAACTTACCTAGTATGCCTAAAGATCCCGTGATAGAGAAAATACCCGAGAAACTCCTGTCATTACGAAGGAAACTCGATCGTCTTTATCTTGAAGTCCATAAAATACCTTACCCTCAATATCTTAGGAAAACTAGACGAGTAAGGAGAGTGCTGGAGAGAAAAGGCTATATTTACTCTTCAGTTATTGCCAATTTCTTAGAACTGATGGCACTAGATGCAATGAAAAAACCTCAGGAACAAATAAAGGTCCTGAATCTCCTTGGCCGAAAGATGCGCAGAGTAAAAGATAGTTCACTCTTGTTTCTCTTTTATTTCCAACAGGCATCGACGTTTGCTTATCTTCTCAAACTTAAAAAGGCAATGAATATCGTTCCGAAATGTCGCAGATATGTTTACCGTCTTCCTCAACCCTATTATTGGGGAACATTTGGCTCTCTCCTCACAGCGATTGGTAATTATAAAGAGGCCTTTAGGTATTACAAAATGGCCTTCGAAAAAGAGAAAGACCGAGAACATTCTGAACATCTCGCCATATGTATGGCACTCCATGGATATAGTATGGCTGGGGAATACTCACACGGTAATAGGATACTTGATACGGTGCAAGTATTAAAAGATCGACCTATGTCCGGCACTACTTATAGTCTTGCTCGTGCCTACATGTCTTTCGGTCAAGCTAACCTTGCCGATGCATCACAGTTCTATCTTGAAGCTTTGAATAAAGCCTCCAAAGGCGAGTTGTATAATCTCCTCTATGCCACATCAGTTGGATTAGCCGCGGTAGCCTTGGCAGTGAATAAAAAACAAGAGGCAAAAATTTATCTACAGAAGTATCTACCTCTAATTAAAAAACAAAGATTAGCCGGAAACGAGTTAGTAATGAAAGTATTGCTTGGATTAGTAGCTACTGTACCGAGGGAATTCACACTGAAGCCTCCTCTGCATCTCCTCAATCTGTTGCTGCGTGCACATCAAACAATGAAAATAGGAGACTATCGAAAAGCGTTTAATCATGCAAAGAAACATGCACTTTTAGGGTTGTTCCACCGCTGCATAATCTTCTTTCCGGAACCAGTATTGCATTTACTTGAAAAAGGCAAACATACTGGACTACCCAGAGCAATTTTGACACTCCCTATCTTTGATCAAAAAATTCCTGTGTATCACATAAAATTCCTTGGTGACCTTGTGGTTTCAAAGAATCAACACTATATGAGAACAAAATTAACGCCTAAGGAAAAAGCTTTCTTAATTCATTTGGCCTTAAAGGCTCACGCACCTGGTAAATTTATTATATTACACGATCTTTATCAAAATTTCTGGCCACATAGTACAGATCCATTAAATCTTATTGCACACTTGATTACTAAGATCAAGAAGAAAATTCAATTACCCAGTCATCTCCTTACTATTGCGTCCAGGTATGGCGAGCCGAAATTGATAAACAACGGAATACACATCACTACCGACCACAGTGAATTTGAAGTACTACTTACCCAGATTAAAACCCTCGAACGGGTGAATGAGTGGCAGGTTATGTTGAGAGAATATGTAAGAGCAGTCAAGTTATTTCGCGGTGCACCATTTGAAAAGATGTATGACGGCTGGTCAGAAAACATGCGGAGAGCAATATTAAACCAATTAGAACTCGAAGCAATAAATCTTATTAAAGTATGTTCAGAATATAAAAACCTAAATCCACCACGGTTCTTGACGACCGCAAAAAAAGTACTTAAGAAAGTTTCGAAAATAATTCCCTATTCAGAGGAAATTATACATTTTTTAAAAAACCCTCATTAGTCGCGGTTTTGGACAAACAACATCGCACTCAAAAGACACAAACCTAACACAAAAATGATTAGTTAAAATGCAATGTTCCTTAAAGTGTTGTAAATATTAACGCCGGAGTGATGGAATTGGTTAGCACCACGGACTAGCAGTCCGCAGGTCGTCTTGCATTTAGGTTCTATAAAATCATGGATAACTGAGGATTCGTTGCAAATTTTCTACAAACCCGAAACTCAAGCTAACGATTAAGAGATCTGAAAAACATCCAAAAGGTTACCCAGCAAGGCCTAGAGCTCTGGGTGAAAAGATAAGAAAGCATAGGATGGATTTAGGGTTGTTTCAGAAGGATGTTGCTGAATTGGTCGGTGTTAAGACTGACACTGTGACTTTGTGGGAGAAGGGGAGAACAAAACCGAGTAATGAGAATTTGAAAAAAATAGAAAAGTTTTTGCTGACAGAATTTAAAACAACCAAATGAAATCCAAATCATAGATGCTCATTCTCCTGTAGCTCAACAGGATAGAGCGACGGACTTCGAATCCGTAAGCAGCAATCTCAAAATAGTCTTATATTACGTAATTTCGTGAAAAAGTAGCATTTTGCCTTGTCTTGTTATGGTACGGAAGTGTACTCAATTCTATACATTCTGAGCAAAATACTGTCCAAAAACTGTCCAAATTTTGGATACGGGGGGTCGGCGAAAGCTGACCCCTTTATCTCTAAAGCTAACCTTTCGTTCAATATGACGACAATTCATTTATATTATATATTTTGAAACAATAACAGATTATCTATCGTATTCCATTAAGGTTCGAGATACCACACCAACATATACTTCATTCTTGAGCAAATTATCAAGAATATCCATGACTCTTTCTTTGTAATTGTTGCTGTCTGTTCTATTATAGCACTTAATCAGAATGCTCACAGAGAATATGAGTTAACCTCACTATCGTTATCTTCTCCTAACGGTATAATAGCAGTCTGGCATATTCTAGAGTCTCAGTATCTCTAAGGGAAAGACACCCTGCACACCCAATCTTTCATTTAAAATAACCAAAGCCGTGAGGATTTCTTCTACTTTGCTTGTCTCATTAAGCACAGACTCAATATCTTCCTCCTGTTGGACTTTGTTACAGAACGAAGTCGCATAGGCATCCGCAAGACCCGTCTCTTTGCAAACAATTACCACTGCATTAGCCTTTCCAAAACTAAAAGAATGCCCTACGTTTCCAGATGATGTACATATTCCCAATGGCGAATATGCCGGGCCAATCGTTAGACCTACTTTTTCAGAAAGTGGTGAGGACCCAGCATAAATAGATATAATCGCAGGTTCTTTCACATTCAAATATATGTCGCCGCCGTTTTCAATAACAATTTCTTTTACCCCGAATTCAGTCTCAATGCGTTGGCCCACCTCCTGAGCAAAGACACCAGCAACAGCTGCCATGGACCCCACCTCTGCCGCTTCCCCAAACGCTGACATTCTTTTAACCACTGGTGGCGCAAATTCATAGACTTCGTAAGGCGATAGTGCGCTCAAAAACTTCGTATCTCTTTTACAATACTCCTCAATCTGTCTCCTTATATTTTTGGTGCGTGTTAAAGCGAAATCTATCATTTCCTTTCTAAATGATTGTCTATCAATACCTATCCAGAGATCGGTTTCCATAAACGTAACGGTGAAATATTTAAACCTATTCTCTCCTATATTTCTTCGATAGAATCTCGCCTCAAACAAGATTAGCTCCTTACGTTTTTAGACCGCCAACAAAGCAGACATTAATCAACCTGAGTGGACACGCCTGGATACACAATTCACAGGCAATGCATTTTTCAGGGTTAAAAATCAGTTTCCAGCTATTTCTATCCACTTCTAATGCTCCTGGAAAACATACAGCAGTGCATAACCCACAGTGTATGCATTCATCTTTTTTTATAATCACCTCACGGCTGAGCGAGTAAATTGAAATACCTTCATCCTTGAGAAATCTTAAGCCCTGTTCCAAATCTTCCTGTTCAGCCTCAATCTCAATCAAAAGTCGACCTTCCTTTCCTGGAGTAATCTCAGCCTTTAAGATATTTACTTTAAAATTGTAATCCTTTATCAAGTGATAAGTGATCGGTTTCTCTGAGCACTCAGGCGGAAAATTTAATATAAGTCTTTCTTTCATTTTACCCCTCCTTTCTTACAGTCATTTTCTTAAACACTGCATTTTTCGAGAGCTCTTGCACTGGTTCTGTGATCAAAAAATCACCTTTTTGTATCCACTCCTTTAAAATCTCAGCAATCTTTCTCGCCTTATACATACTCGATATAGGGCCAGTCTTTATAGACCTTCCCTCAACTATTATCTCACCTGATCTTAACTCCTTATAAGTTACCTCAGCAATTACTGGACGTCCAGCAAGACCGTAATCACAGAGCGTCGTCTTTATATCTTGATCTCGAACGGATACAAATTTTGCCATGTCTTCATCTAAGATTGGTATTGGAATACCAATCCCCACAAAAAGACTGATTCCGTAACGTTCAAAAATAGCTGCCTTGATGAACTCTATACTCATCTTCTTCATATCTCCAATCAGACTCAATGTTCTTGCTGGACCAATTGGAATTTTATTTTCAGTTGTTGTGGTGGTATTGAACTGTGTTCCATTCCATACAACAAAACCCTGTGCACCACCAAGAAATATTCGTGTGCCAATTCCTATGGTTCTAAGCTCTGGATCATTCAAGAGTGGGCTCAATTCTCCAGTTGTTGAATACGTAGCATTACCAAATCTTGGAAGTAGAATTCCCAAATACGTATAGATCGTCTTATCGGTAGAATTCGTTGCCGCCGCATAATTTTGATACGCATTCCTCGGATTAAACAAAAAGCATTCGTTCAACGTGTCTTTATTAATGTACGTTTCGATCTCCTTCCGTGGATAGCAATCGGTTCCCTTACTAATCGCCCAAAGTTGAATACTTTTTCCAGCAATCAAATCTTCGATCACATGTGCGCCACCATACTCGCTCTCCCTTTCTGAAGCTTCGGTCGCCCCTATATAGGCATCAACCGCAGCAAGCCCTGCGTAGGCGGGGACGTAATTCAACCAAACTTTTGACATCTTTATCGGTGGATCCGAATGTCCAAAATTGATAAATGCACCGGATGAACACATTGGACCAAAGGTTGCAGTTGTGACAACATCTACCTTTTTGGCAATCTCTTTTATACTTAGCTCTTGCCCCATTTTTTTTACTTCTCCTGCAGTAAGCACGACTGCTTCGCCTTTTTTAATTCTTTCATTTATTTGTTCTATAGTTTTTGGCATTTTTCACCTCCTTTTTGTGAGCCAAACCAATTAATTTGGAGGTGATGAGTGATTTAAACAAAAAACTTCCCGAAGAGATGGGAAGTTTGTGAAGTTCAACACTCATCTCTCCCTTTTCGGGCGGGAATTGGCACCGAGACGTTCTGCCAAACAGAACCGGTTGCCGAGGTTTCACAGGGCCCGTCCCTCAACCTCTCTTGATGAGAAAATAAATTTTCTAAGAACTAAGTCTACTATTATATTGAAAATTATTAGTTTGTCAAGGGTAAAGTGAATAAATGCTTTATACCGTATCCACACAATCTGTATTAGAGAAAATACATAACGGATCGTTTTGCTCATATTTAAATAGAAGATTCAAGACCATACCTTTTATCTTGTGATACACAATAACCGGCAACCATTTTATTCTTTTTGATGAGAGAGGTAATTTTCTGATCCATCCTTTATACGCTTTACTTTTTATCCAAACATGACCGCCTACCTGAATAACAAATTTTTATTAAGGTCAATAAAGATACAGAAGAATGCTACTTTAGCAAACCCGCGGTAGGCAACAAAAAGTAATATAGTGCGTAAATTGACTGGGAGTACAGCAAAAAAAACTAGTCAAACATTTATGTTCTAGTTTATCAGATGATAAGTCATGCGCATGATGTTACAATTCTGAACAAAAATATCGATCCTTTGTAATATGGGAGTGATGAATACAAGAACATAGTAGTGGTTTATTTGTGTCCAGTCGAGGAGGATTTCAGCGCATCTACAGTCTTCGAGTAAGGCAAGCACCTTAGATGGTCAGCGAAGGTTATTGACGAGCAGAGTATTAATAATTTTTTGTCTATTAAAATTGATATTGTATGTATATTTTAATTTTTTTCATATACTTTTTCTTGCCTCATCGTTCCAAAAATCCTTCAAAAATCGAGATAAGGTTCCCTTCCGATGGCAACCACAAAACATGAAACATAGATTTCCCATTCACCTCTGGTATTGCAGCACGTTAGTATCAACCCTTCATCTCTATGGTATTTAATTTTTTTAACCTGGGTATTTCCTTTTAGGAAATTTTTTCACTTCCCATGGCTCTCTCCCAGAGCAAAGGGAGACATTTTACTCTCTTTCCTCTATCAATGATTATGACCTCATTCTTCTTTGAAAGGCTAAGGGCATAATCAAATGCGATATCACCCGATCCAATAATTGCAATTTTTTCGTTTGCAACCTGGGTAAGGGGGTAGATTTCATAAAAAATACGGTCCGCAAAATCTTTTGATATGTTAAGATTAGAAAGTTTACGAGGTTTGGTGCCAGATGCTATAACCGCGATGCGGCAAGTTATCGCCCTCTGATTGGTGTTTACGAAAAACACGCTATTCCTGTAATCAAGCTCTAACATCCCTTCAAAGTGTACTCTAACCATGGTATTTTTAAGTTGTTTCTTAAAAAGTTTTATAAGTTTGGGCCCGGTGATTCCTTCGGGAAAACCCGGATAGTTTTCTACTACATTTGCACTTCTCAAAAGGCCACCAATTTCTTCTTTTTCTAAAAGTATAGGTTCAATACCATAACGCTTTAATTGAATTGCTGATGATAATCCTGCAGGCCCTGCTCCTATTATTGCAATCTTTTCCTTCTTTGTTTTTTGTTTGGTGATTGGTATCTCCATTTATATACTGGATTGGAGATATTTTATTGCCACGGGGGCGTCGATGCCTTTCCTTGTACATTCATCCTCACAGGACGCTGGGTAGATCAGTTCGAGGGTACTGAAAAAGGGAACGAACGGATATCGTTGATTATTATTTATTGTAATGAAATTTATATATATCCAGGGAGCAATATCAGCAGGACATGCCTTTTCACATGGGGGCTTTTCATATCCCACGCCTTTATATGCATCATAGATATTATAAAGCCAGACTAAAATCCATGCAGCCTCGGCTATACGCGAATGCTCAATCACAAGTATCGTCAGTGTCGACGTTACACGCCTTAGACACGCCTTAGGCTATCTAATGCTGTGAGCATACACCATCCATCACTGACTAACATCTTGGTAGCGACACTACTCTTGATCAAAAGTGCTCCAAGTAATGACTCCATTTATTCTCCGATAAGTTCAACTACTTTTATCTTCAACACTTGAAGGTCTATCGGTTTCGTGAAAAAACCTGCGATATCTGATGTTTTTATTACTATATCGTCTTTAAAGAAGGAATATGCCGTGCAAATTATTATCGGGACTGTTTTATTCTTTTCCCTTACGCGCTCAATTACCTCGAGACCATGTATGTGTGGCATTTTTATATCAATGATGATCAAGTCAAAGCACTGCCTGTTAAGTATTTTCAATGCCTCTCGGCCATCAACTGCTTCAACAACTTCGTAATTATCCTTCAACGTCTCAGTGAGTAATAGTCTTATTGACTCGTGGTCGTCACACACGAGAATTTTTTTTTCATAATCCATCCTTTTCAAAAGCAAATAACAATATCTGCAATTCTCTCCAATATTTCATTGCTCTTGTTTTTTTCTCTGCTTCGAAGAGTACACCGAGAGACTATGTCTCTACTTCTTCACTTTCTATTAGAGCACTTCTACTATGTTCATCGACAAGACTCACTTGCTTCATTTTATTTTTAGTCTTCTTCTCTTTAAGAACAAAGAACAACAAATTTCGGTAATCGTCCGCCTTATTCCAATAATGGTCGAATAGCATTCTTGCTGCCTGGGCAAAACCCGGATGCTCAATCACGAGCATCGTGAGCGTAGAGGTTGCACGCCTTGAGGTGGTTAATGCCATGAGCACATATCTTCGATCAAAGATATACATCTTCATGGGTAGATACTCTGTTAATCGCGCTTTTTCTCTTACTTTAATACACTTCTCTATATGAGGAATCAGAAATTCGATTTCATCTTCTCGTGGAAACTCATATATCATTCTTACTATAACACCCCTCTTGAGTATCTCAAATTTTTCATTTTCCTGTTCACCTACTTTCTGCCTCTTATGTTGGTGAGTATAGGGACGTTTCATAAAACCAACCAACTCTTGCTTGGTATTTTTTACTAGGCTTATATACCGTTCATGAATCGAGGGAAGGTCATCAATAATCTCCACATTCTCTGATACATCCACACTCTGCGTTTCCCGATTGTATATTGGATAAACCATCTTAATAAACTCCTTCGCTAGTTTCTTCTTCTTGTCCAGATCATTCTCATACTTTTTTACCAAACGGTCGAGAGCTCTCCTGGGCTCTACAGCCTGGTACCTCGTTTTTCTCCGCAGCTGCTTCTTTATACACATGCCGCGGAATATCAACTTTTGGGTAATCTCATATACCTTTGTCCTCGGTATATTTGTTAGTTCGTGAATCTTCAAAACGGAGAGCTCCCTCTTTTCCAATAATGTCGTATAAATTCTTGCTTCACTCTCAGAGATACCGAGCCTTAACATTTTCTCTAAATGGCCTTTCTTTTGTCGATTAGACATCTCAATAACTTCCTTAGTTACAATTTTGAGAAAGCCGTGAGTTGCCCGCTGCCCCGGCTTCCTCTAAGGTATTCGGAGGTTTTCATGTAGAGCTTTATAGCTCTATATCGGGCGGAAAATAAAATTGAATCATTTAAATCTCCCCTAGATACAATTAACCACATAATCACACTACACCAATTTTCCAACACAAAGTTTTCAGACATATCTCTATAATCTTTCATACTTAATCGACAAACTCATTCTTTATCGCATATCTTACCAATCCTGCGGTATTTGATATACTTAACTTCCTCATAATCTTTAACCTGTGATGCTCAACTGTTCGAACACTAATACTCAACTTAGCTGCTATCCCTTTATTGGAATTACCCTCAGCAATTAATTTTAGAACCTCCTGCATAACTCTTATTTCTATTATACAATCAGGCACACAATATAAGGGGGAGAGTGATCATTGAAATCACTCCTCCCCCTTACCTGTTTTGTTAGGACATATTACCTTATCAACAGTAATTTCTCTGTAGCACTGTAATCTCCTGCTTCAAATTTTAAGAAGTAGACACCACTGGGGAGTTTCCGTCCCTCGTTATCAAAACCACCCCAAGAAACCTCAGTATGGTCCGTAGGCACTAATAAGTCTTTAACCAATCTCCCACTAACATCATAAATTCGTAAAGCAATATCGTCCATCGTGCATCGTCCACCATCTGTCATTAATTTTATATTGATTCTGTTACGGAATGGGTTCGGACTGATTTGCAGATCGAGAAAAACCTTTTGCAAAGATTCACCTTCTTCAATACCAGGCTCAGGTTCAGTTTTTATAAGATACACATCTAAATCGGGGTACACACCAGTATATCCGGCAATGATGTAGCCATTATCAGTCGTCTGTTGAATTGAGTAGCCTACATCAGTATCTGTTCCGCCATAGGTTTTTGTCCAGAGGGTGTCACCATTCGCATCAGTCTTTACAAGATACACATTATAATCAGGATACGCACCAGTATAGCCGGCAATGATGTAGCCCCCATCAACAGTCTGTTGAACTGAAAAGCCTACATCAGGATCTGGTCCACCATAGGTTTTTGTCCAGAGGGTGTCGCCATTCGCATCAGTCTTTACAAGATACACATCATTATTAGGAGACACACCACTATAGCCGGCAATGATGTATCCCCCATCAACAGTCTGTTGAACTGAAAAGCCATATTCATAATCTGTTCCGCCATAGGTCTTTGTCCAGATAGTGTCACCATTCTCATCAGTCTTGACAAGATACACATCTAAATCGGGGTACACACCAGTATATCCGGCAATGATGTATCCATTATCAGTAGTCTGTTGCACTGAGCGGCCTCCATCTCTATCTGGTCCACCATAGGTTTTTGTCCAGAGGGTGTCACCATTAGCATCAGTCTTTACAAGATACACATCAAAATTACCAGTCACACCAGTATAGCCTGCAATGATGTATCCACCATCAGCAGTCTGTTGAACTGAGTAGCCTGCATCAGAATCTGGTCCACCATAGGTTTTTGTCCAGAGGGTGTCGCCATTCGCATCAGTCTTTACAAGATACACATCATTATTAGGAGACACACCACTATAGCCGGCAATGATGTATCCATTATCAGTCGTCTGTTGAACTGATTGGCCTCTATCAACATCTGTTCCGCCATAGGTTTTTGTCCAGACAATGTCACCAGCCGCATCAGTTTTTACAAGATACACATCATAATTAGGAGACACACCACTATAGCCGGCAATGATGTAGCCACCATCAACGGTCTGTTTAACTGAGGAACCTTCATCTCTCACTGTTCTGCCATAGGTCTTTGTCCAGATAGTGTCACCATTCTCATCAGTCTTGACAAGATACACATCTAAATCGGGGTACACACCAGTATATCCGGCAATGATGTAGCCATTATCAGTCGTCTGTTGAACTGAGTAGCCTACATCAGTATCTGGTCCACCATAGGTTTTTGTCCAGAGGGTGTCACCATTAGCATCAGTCTTTACAAGATACACATTATAATCAGGATACGCACCAGTATAGCCGGCAATGATGTAGCCCCCATCAACAGTCTGTTGAACTGAAAAGCCTACATCAGGATCTGGTCCACCATAGGTTTTTGTCCAGAGGGTGTCGCCATTCGCATCAGTCTTTACAAGATACACATCATTATTAGGAGACACACCACTATAGCCGGCAATGATGTATCCCCCATCAACAGTCTGTTGAACTGAAAAGCCATATTCATAATCTGTTCCGCCATAGGTCTTTGTCCAGATAGTGTCACCATTCTCATCAGTCTTGACAAGATACACATCTAAATCGGGGTACACACCAGTATATCCGGCAATGATGTATCCATTATCAGTAGTCTGTTGCACTGAGCGGCCTCCATCTCTATCTGGTCCACCATAGGTTTTTGTCCAGAGGGTGTCACCATTAGCATCAGTCTTTACAAGATACACATCAAAATTACCAGTCACACCAGTATAGCCTGCAATGATGTATCCACCATCAGCAGTCTGTTGAACTGAGTAGCCTGCATCAGAATCTGGTCCACCATAGGTTTTTGTCCAGAGGGTGTCGCCATTCGCATCAGTCTTTACAAGATACACATCATTATTAGGAGACACACCACTATAGCCGGCAATGATGTATCCATTATCAGTCGTCTGTTGAACTGATTGGCCTCTATCAACATCTGTTCCGCCATAGGTTTTTGTCCAGACAATGTCACCAGCCGCATCAGTTTTTACAAGATACACATCATAATTAGGAGACACACCACTATAGCCGGCAATGATGTAGCCACCATCAACGGTCTGTTTAACTGAGGAACCTTCATCTCTCACTGTTCTGCCATAGGTCTTTGTCCAGATAGTGTCAGGACCCTGTGCAGATAAAAAGGGGCTATAAAGTAAACATATTATAACACCTAAGACACCCACTGCTTTAAAGCTTTGCTTGAACATCATAACCTCCTTCACTTTCCTGGCTTCCTAGATTTGTAATTTTCGGAAGCGCAAAGATTACCAGGACTCTTATCGCCCCCTTTTTGATTCATCAAGTACGCAATCACCTCCTTTCTTTCTCCTTTTATTTCTCTACTTAAGTTTTATCTTTCCGAGTTCCATTTTTTTCTGATAGAGTAAATAGGTTGTCCTGCCATATTTTACCCCTTTTCTCAGCTCGACCCCTAGGGTGAGAGCTTTTCGCGTCTTGGGTCGGTGCCACCTTGTTTAAAGTTCTGTCCTTGCTTTTTTTCTAATTAAAGATTTCAAAACTCGGTAATCCTTTCCCTTTTCCCATAGATGATTAAATAAAATTTTGGCTGCCAGGGCAAAACCCGGATGCTCAATCACGAGCATCGTGAGCGTAGAGGTTGCACGTCTTGAGGTGGTTAATGCCATGAGCACATATCTTCGATCAAAGATATACATCTTCATGGGGAGATACTCTGTTAATCGCGCTTTTTCTCTTACTTTAATACACTTCTCTATATGGGGAATCAGAAATTCGATTTCATCTTTTCGTGGAAACTCATAGATCATTCTTACTATAACACCCCTCGTGAGTATCTCAAATTTTTCATTTTCCTGTTCACCTACTTTCTGCCTTTTATGTTGGTGAGTATAGGGACGTTTCATAAAACCAACCAACTCTTGCTTGGTATTTTTTACTAGGCTTATATACCGTTCATGAATCGAGGGAAGGTCATCGATAATCTCCACATTCTCTGATACACCCACACTTTGCGTTTCCCGATTGTATATTGGATAAACCATCTTAATAAACTCCTTCGCCAGTTTCTTCTTCTTGTCCAGATCATTCTCATATTTTTTTACCAAACGGTCGAGAGCTCTCCTGGGCTCTACAGCCTGGTACCTCGTTTTTCTCCGCAGCTGCTTCTTTATACACATGCCGCGGAGTATCAACTTTCGGGTAATCTCATATACCTTTATCCTCGGTATATTTGTTAGTTCGTGAATCTCCAAAACGGAGAGTTCCCTCTTTTCCAATAATGTCGTATAAATTCTTGCTTCACTCTCAGAGATACCGAGCCTTAACATTTTCTCTAAATGGCCTTTCTTTTGTCGATTAGACATCTCAATAACTTCCTTAGTTACAATTTTGAGAAAGCCGTGAGTTGCCCGCTGCCCCGGCTTCCTCTAAGGTATTCGGAGGTTTTCATGTAGAGCTTTATAGCTCTATATCGGGCGGAAAATAAAATTGAATCATTTAAATCTCCCCTAGATACAATTAACCACATAATCACACTACACCAATTTTCCAACACAAAGTTTTCAGACATATCTCTATAATCTTTCATACTTAATCGACAAACTCATTCTTTATCGCATATCTTACCAATCCTGCGGTATTTGATATACTTAACTTCCTCATAATCTTTAACCTGTGATGCTCAACTGTTCGAACACTAATACTCAACTTAGCTGCTATCCCTTTATTGGAATTACCCTCAGCAATTAATTTTAGAACCTCCTGCATAACTCTTATTTCTATTATACAATCAGGCACACAATATAAGGGGGAGAGTGATCATTGAAATCACTCCTCCCCCTTACCTGTTTTGTTAGGACATATTACCTTATCAACAGTAATTTCTCTGTAGCACTGTAATCTCCTGCTTCAAATTTTAAGAAGTAGACACCACTGGGGAGTTTCCGTCCCTCGTTATCAAAACCACCCCAAGAAACCTCAGTATGGTCCGTAGGCACTAATAAGTCTTTAACCAATCTCCCACTAACATCATAAATTCGTAAAGCAATATCGTCCATCGTGCATCGTCCACCATCTGTCATTAATTTTATATTGATTCTGTTACGGAATGGGTTCGGACTGATTTGCAGATCGAGAAAAACCTTTTGCAAAGATTCACCTTCTTCAATACCAGGCTCAGGTTCAGTTTTTATAAGATACACATCTAAATCGGGGTACACACCAGTATATCCGGCAATGATGTAGCCATTATCAGTCGTCTGTTGAATTGAGTAGCCTACATCAGTATCTGTTCCGCCATAGGTTTTTGTCCAGAGGGTGTCACCATTCGCATCAGTCTTTACAAGATACACATTATAATCAGGATACGCACCAGTATAGCCGGCAATGATGTAGCCCCCATCAACAGTCTGTTGAACTGAAAAGCCTACATCAGGATCTGGTCCACCATAGGTTTTTGTCCAGAGGGTGTCGCCATTCGCATCAGTCTTTACAAGATACACATCATTATTAGGAGACACACCACTATAGCCGGCAATGATGTATCCCCCATCAACAGTCTGTTGAACTGAAAAGCCATATTCATAATCTGTTCCGCCATAGGTCTTTGTCCAGATAGTGTCACCATTCTCATCAGTCTTGACAAGATACACATCTAAATCGGGGTACACACCAGTATATCCGGCAATGATGTATCCATTATCAGTAGTCTGTTGCACTGAGCGGCCTCCATCTCTATCTGGTCCACCATAGGTTTTTGTCCAGAGGGTGTCACCATTAGCATCAGTCTTTACAAGATACACATCAAAATTACCAGTCACACCAGTATAGCCTGCAATGATGTATCCACCATCAGCAGTCTGTTGAACTGAGTAGCCTGCATCAGAATCTGGTCCACCATAGGTTTTTGTCCAGAGGGTGTCGCCATTCGCATCAGTCTTTACAAGATACACATCATTATTAGGAGACACACCACTATAGCCGGCAATGATGTATCCATTATCAGTCGTCTGTTGAACTGATTGGCCTCTATCAACATCTGTTCCGCCATAGGTTTTTGTCCAGACAATGTCACCAGCCGCATCAGTTTTTACAAGATACACATCATAATTAGGAGACACACCACTATAGCCGGCAATGATGTAGCCACCATCAACGGTCTGTTTAACTGAGGAACCTTCATCTCTCACTGTTCTGCCATAGGTCTTTGTCCAGATAGTGTCA
>Ga0209986_10001429_pt1 | contig 22848 bp, 26 predicted proteins | sample BlataG_FD_183168 | JGI IMG/M metagenome (GOLD analysis project Ga0209986, IMG submission 183168) | Deep subsurface microbial communities from Black Sea to uncover new lineages of life (NeLLi) - Black_00105 metaG (SPAdes) (version 2) | ecosystem: Environmental > Aquatic > Marine > Oceanic >... | reverse complement strand
GGTCGGGTTGCTGTATCCAGTGTTCCCAGTCAATCTCCTTGCCCGTATATAGATTTAGTCGGTTCTTGTGAATGCCGAACCCGCCTGAAACTGCTGTCCCATGGATGCAGATGCCGCGCTTTTTCGTAAGTCTCCAGTTCCCCCTAGACGTCCCTATCTTCGAGGCTGGGTGGTACCACTTTCTCTTGTCTCGCTTTTTGATGTGGCGCTGATCGAAAACTGCAAAAAGGTGGTCGTCGGATACGTCTATAGACTCTCCGGACTCCTTCTCCAGGGACTCATCAAGGGCAGCGTTCCTTTGGGTAATGTAGTGGGCGAAGCGCTCGATCTCCTCTTGGACGGAGGCAATTGAGGACTCGACGAGCTCGTGAAAATCCGACTCATGCTCCGGGCGTCTGGATAGTTCCATCGAGACAGCCGCATCTCTTAGGATGTCGTAGCACTCTGTAGCTGCAATTATTTCTTTGTCATCCATTCGTCGTCTCCATGATCTATATCATCTCCCGTAATAAGTCAGACTGTTGCTGAAGCGCATTTTGGTAGCGGAGCTTCGTCTTCAGAGCCTTGGGTCCGCCCAGCAGCAGAAGCAGATAGTCTGACTGCTCCGTGTCACCGTAAGCATCTAACAGTCTTGCGCCCTCACTGCAAGTGGAACACTCCGTCGGGCCACTCCTTGTTCGCGCGAAGCTGTCCCCGCAAATGCGGCACTTGCGGTTCTCGAGTGGGCCACACTCTCCGATGATTCCTAGATCGGACTTGGGTGGATGCGGGCCCATAATTAGCTTTTTATCTCCACTTCGAAATCTGCGACCGTGTCTTCCGGAAGATTCATTCGGGTCATGCGAACCATGTGGAGAATAGCGTCGCCTGTCGTCGAGTGCAAAACGTTCTTGTCCCGAGGGATCAGGAGGCTCCAGGAGCGCCACTCAGTTTTTCCGTTTTTAGTGGTGGGCTCCAGCGTGATCTTGAAGAGGATTCGGCTTCGGCTTGCCCTCTCCAAAATTTTGATTCTCCTATGGAGAGCCAGCAACCCGTTCCCTGTAGATCCTAGCTGATCCACAGCTGTGCCGTCGAGAGGCTCCGTGATCGTGAAAGGCTGCTCGCCAGGAGGCGCGATATTGATCGGGTCGCCCCACTTTGGCTCGAGAATCTCCGCCTCTTCGAGCTTACCACTCGAACCGAAACTTTGAACTTCTTCCCCCATCGACCTAAACCGCCTTATTCATCAAAGTTCGAAGAGTGATGAAGATCGATACAAAAAGCAAGGTCACCATCGGAAGCAGCCAAAACTTGTTGTTGAACATTTCCCTCGAAATGAGGGCTGCCAGCCCAGTCTGAGCTCCAAGAAAGACGCCTTGGACGACGGGCTTTTGGATGAGTTGCGCAAAATTCGCCATATGTGACTCCAAATCTGTACATCAAGTGTACAGATTTTTGTCGGAGACGCAAGGGGCAGGGGGAGTTTTTCAGGGTGCTGGCAGGGAACGCGTGTAGAGCGCATCTTGCCTGAGAGGCCGGTCTCTCGAGGTCTCCGCGCGATTGCCCCGGCGCCGTTTATCCGAGGTCTGCCGCAAATTCGGGAGGGAGCACCATGGTATAATCGCGCCGGAAAGACTCCGGCTGGGGCTCAGAAATCGAAGATGTTTCGCATCCCAAATTCGCCTCAGGCATCAACCGGAGTTGAATTGATCTAAAAATGAGCGCTGTAAGCTACAATCAGACAAATATCAACCTATCTCCAAATGGAGGTGGCGGAGGGTCATCGAAAACTGTTGCTCCTGATTTCTCTGTTAATATTGCCAGAGTTTCCAGCGGATACAGCGACGGTAGCACTGTCTTGTCTACAGGAGGGCAGCCTCCTCCCGCCCCCCAAAACCCTCCAGGCGCATTCAATGGCGGCGGTGTGGGTAATAAGGCGATATTTGGAGTCTTTGGATTTAGCGGCCTACCTATTACTCAGATAAGTGAGATTCGTTTTATTTGGGAGAATGTTGTGGGCCCGAGCGGGCCTAACGCTATACCGCCAGAACCGGCGACCACAGTAACCCCGGCGGTCAATCTTATCGTGGATTTTGGAGGAGGGGATATCAGGGTTGTAGTTGTATGTACAGACCAGCTGGCCCCAGCAATCAGTAATAGCGTAGGAACATACATCAACAACGGAAGCAATGTTTTCGATTACTCTTGGACACCCTCTCAAAATGCGCTAATTGTTCTCGCTCCCCCAAACCCGGTCCCGGGCGGAGTGGCACCCAGCGTTTCTGTCGGGCCGCTGTGGCTTGAAAACAGTTACAGTTGGCAAAGCCTCGTATCAGCAAATCCTGGTGCCTTTTTGGTAGATGCGTACAGCGGCGATGAGGGACTGCCAGCCGGCGCCGTCACGCCATCCATTCTCATGGTCTCTGGGGATAGTGGGACAAGAATCGTTCAGGGGAAGCGGATAAGTTCGTTTTTTGTGAATGGTAATAACGTTCTAGCGTAGCGGGGGTAATGTAAGTGGGCGCAGTTAGTCATAACCAGACGGACATCAACCTCGGCGGCATTAACGACGGGGAGAACGTTGGTGTTGGCGCGGATGTCTTTAGGGATAAATCCGGAGCGACCCTTTTCTTTCGTAGAATCGAAGGCGTAAACGGAACCCTCGTTACCCAAAATGGCGACACGATTGAGGTTGACGGAGGTGGAGGTGGAGGCGGGGCGCCTATACGGTCGGCAAGTTTCCTGGATAACACGACGCTTGATATTGTTGTTGGGGCGCTGGCGACCGACGGTAGCATCATTGTAGACATGTCTATCACGGACACTGTCACAAGTAGCCAGCAGTCTTTGAGGTGGACATTTGGCGTAAACCCATCCTCCACATCCGCAGACATTGTTCAGGTCGACGCCGACGAACTCAATCCGCTTTCTCAAATTGACCCATCTGCCCAAGCCGTTGGCCCAAGTGCCGTATGCAGGCTAACTGGGACGGGCGGAGGCAACCTCATTGAGGTTAGGTACAGGGTCATCACAATACCGAGGCTTTGATGTCAAAAAACTACAATCAAACAGGAATTGGGGATACCCTCGAGAGGGGGAAAGGTGGGCCGCTTCAGAGGGTTGTCAGCGGCGTCATCGAGAACAGAGACCCCACGGACACCGGATTTATACCGCAAAGGGGTGGGGACGGCGTGTCCCCGGATGACTTCGCAACCCTAAGGCAGGTGCAGGCCCTTGCCCCGATCACAGATTCTTCCATACGTATCATACCTGGACCACCCGACACCATATCCCCGCCCGTAGGGAGAAAATGCATCATAGCCGGGGCGGCCACACCTGGCGGTCCCGTCCAGATCAATTTCCCTGTGGCATCCGCCGCTCAAAATGGCCAGCGCGTCGGCGCCATTTTGACAACCGGAAATAGTATATTGCCGGCATTTGATGTCACTGTTTTATCGCCGTCGCAGGGCATTATATTTCCTGGAATAAAATTTATACCACCTAAATCACCTGTGTTGATTGCTCCTGGCGGATCGGTTTCCGGCTATACCGTTTGGGTATGGCAGTATGAGGCGAACCTAAACGCATGGACTTTTGACTGGAACGTTTCATCTGCAGCGTCAGGGAGCTGGTCTCAGGTTCTTACAAATGGGAATAACTCCGGAGCGAGCGACCCGATCGTAGATGAGCCTCAAAGGCTTATTAGCGCAACGCTGGCGCCCACGCTTCAGGAGGGCTACCGAACGGGCAGGACGGAGTCCTTTGTCTCAAGTGGAATCGGAAACACGGTCAGGATAGGGAACCCCATCTGGACGCTAGATGTGCTGCAGAGGTCTGGAGACCTCGTGATCATGAAGACGATCGGGACCGTGAGGGTCCAGGCGAGTCCGAGCGATGTCGATATCTACACTTTCTCCATGGACGTCGTGTTCACCATTGGCGGACCTCCCCCGTCATTTACAATTGTCCAATCCATAGAACTGACTGGAAGAGCTGCCCTTCCGAGCGTATCTGGGTTAAGTATCTTCCTGGATTCAGAGTCAATTGGGTCGCTTAGAAACATATACCTGGCCATCAATGATGGCGATCAGATCGGTGTAGAAATCTCCGCAGCTGCGATGATCGACATTGTTGCCGTGCCTGGCGGAACACCTTCTCGAATCGAGTTGAGAGATGGCGGAAAAATCACCTAAATGGAGCTTTCGTAGTGATTCCGAGCGACTTTCCACCGGGGTCGCGGAAGGGGCGATCCCAGGCGACCTGGGGGTCCAAGCGGACAATGGTTCTGTATGGTACTTCGACGGATCGGGCTGGCAGTCCATTGAACCTCCTCTCCAGTGGTCCGTAACGCACTTTACATTAAATCAATCTGATCCTGTACAGTCTTTCTTGAATCTGAGAAACGATCCTGCCCTTGCATTTGCTATAAATGCACCGGAAACCCTGATGGTTTCGCCCGGTAACCAAGTTCAGCTGATCTTGGAATACAGGTACACAAGCCCCTTCCAATCCAACCCACTCGATGTGACGTGTCGAGTTTTCAGGGATAGAATCACCTCCCCAGTTGACACTCAGGTATTGAATGTTAATTCAGATTCAACATTCACCTTCAACATGTCGGCGGCAAACGTCTCCTCCAAAGAGATATTCGCCATAAGCTTCCAGCCCTCCGTCATCACAGACCCCGTCATCGTCACGATGTCCATCAAGTACAACACGCTCAACTTCTAACAAAGAAGATCAGGAATACAAAATGTCGAAGAACTACACCCAAAACGGAATTGGTCAGTCTACAGAGTTTGGCAAGCAGGGAGGTAGGGTCGCCACCAACCCTGCCGCCCCCGGCGGTCCACGAATTGAGATTAGAGAAAACAATGATACAGATCTCAGTCGAACTGCAGGTGCCCCGGCTGAGCAATCTGACGAATACATCACTTTTGCGCAATTTCAGTCTCAATCGAAGTGGATCGCCCCGGTTCGGGCGCTCAGCGACGTCAACGAGACGCTGTCTGGCGATGGTGGGACAATTGACGGTGTCGGACCGTTGGCCGACGGTGATCGTGTCGCGCTCACGAATCAGACGAACCCCGTCGAGAACGGCGTGTGGATCGTCCGAGCGGGGCCCTGGGAGCGCCCGCTGGACTTTGCCGATGGTCTATCGGCATCCGATCGAACTTTCTTGGTCCAAGAGGGGGCCACCTACGAGAATTGGCGCTGGCAGGTCAACACTGACCCCCCTGGCGACATTATCGGAATCAATAACTTGAGTTTGATTGCTACCAACATGGGGACAGCTGGCGTTGTATCACTGTCTTCGGTTGGCACAGGCTTTCGCTTATTCTCTGCACCTGACCCGCGTCAGGGTATGATCGATATCAGCTCCATTGCCCAGGGAAATGGTATCCAGATATCTGGAATACCTGGACTCGATGCTCTTACGGTGAGTGCTGAGGTTACCGGCAACCAGACGGTCCCAGGCACCGTCAATGGAGTGCTTGCAAATCCCATTGCAGGCGCAACACAGCTTAGAGATTTTGAGGATACGGCCACCGTGGTGTGGTCCATTAATGGCAACGGAAACCTGGAAGCCACCGCCATTGCTGCATCGACCGGTCTTCCGTACGACACGATCTACTACGTCAGTCTCACGGGCGATCCGTTGACCAACGACGGGCTCACGGTCAACGAGCCCACCGACCTCATCACGGCGCTCGCAAACGCGAACGCGGCCGGTGCCGCCACTGTCGCGCTGCTCGACCAGGGTACCTACACCACCGGTGGGACCATCACCATCACCGGAGATGGGGTCAGCATTGTTTCTTTCTTCGACTCGAAGACGATTGCCAGTCAGCCTGTTATTATCTCCGATAATATTGAAGTCAATGCATCCGACTTCACAGCCAAAGGCATCGGGTTTTCCGGAACGGTAACCGTTAACGCTGGCGGGTCCGAGTTTCAAAGCTGCGTACTTAGCCAAGGCGCAAGCATCCCATCACCTTCCAACATTGACCCCGCATTTAAAGGCTGCGTATTTAGGGGTGATCTTGGAGTAAGCGGAACGCTTACCGGAATCGTCTCTCTCTTTATCATTGACTGCGGATTTGAGGGCTCCGGTCTGTCGCTGTCGCATTCTGGCGCTGGGGACATCTTCGCGGCCATTGAGGGAGCGACGATCTTCAACAGCGGTATATCGCTGGCTCAGACGTCTACAGGCCAAACCTCTGTGCTCATTCAGGGGTGCGCCAGCATGGGTCCCATTCAGACCTCATCGAGCGGGTCTGGTGGGTTCAATATCAGCGCAAACAGCTGCTCAAATATCGACAGCATCACCCTCGGTCACGGCTCCACTGGACCTGCGACCGTCAGAGTGCAAGACTCTGGAACAGTCCAGTCCGTCGATCTTCAGACTACGGGAACGGCAAACTTTGATCTCTCGATCAGTTCCTGCGACTCGGTCGGTCTCGTCGGATTCAACTACTCTGCAACAGGGGATTCGTCTTTCGATATCTCCAACACTCGACAGTGCCTCGGGGTCAGCACTACGGCTGTTGGGGGTATTCTTAACTTCTCGTCTTTCGGTACGAGGTTTTCTGGAAACGTAGGCCTTACCGTCGGTACGGCTTGCACGGCGCTGCTTCAAAGCTCGAGTGTACAGAACGGAATTGGCCAACTAAACATTGGTGCCGGATGGAGCTTCACTGTATCTGACACGAGTTTCGACTCGCTGTCTTCGACACTTTCTGGTACGGAGTCAACGTCTTCGTCTGGCCTGTCCTCTCAGTTCTCATCGATACACATTGAGGCTCAGCCAACCGCGGTAGAACCCCTCCTCGCAGACTTCGATCTCCTATTTCGGAGACCGTCGCCTGACCGAGGGTTCGTCGAGAGCATCTCGTCGAGCAACTTTCAGCGATCTCTGTCAGCGGGCCAGGGTATCGATCCGTCTACCCTGGCAAACCCGACAAACACCATTCAGACAGCCGACCCTGTAGAGGCGACGCAGACCCCAGGCGTCAACCTTACGCTGTACAGGCCCTTCTCCGCCCAAGGCAACGGCAGTGTTGCGGTCGGCACCCTACCCACGAACGCTCGGGTCCTCCAGACGAGAGTCGTCATCACCTCGCCTGCGACCGCAGGCAACGCAGACCTCGGCTACAGCGGTGGCTCTGAGCTGCAAAACGGGGCTACAGACAACGACGTCACTGTGGCGGCCACGTACATCAACAGCAATCTAATTGAGCAAAATGCCGTCGCGCAGTCGGTAACGCTCGATTTCTCCGGGATGACAGGGACCGTCGATGGGCTCGTTGTCGTCGAGTACTTCATTGCCGCATAATAATTTGCAATGATAAAGACCGCAGCCCATAGCTAGATCTAGGGCTGCGGTCTTTTTGATCGGGGGCCAAAATGACAAATCAGTACCAGCAAAACAGCATCAACCTTCAGGGTAAGTCACCTACAACTTTCTTCATCAGATCTATCTCAGATCTGGATTCGGTGGCCCCTGCTGACCCGTCTACGGGCGCAAGAGTCATTACGACAGAATCCGGCCAGCCAGGAATTGAACTGATTTTTGAAGGTCAGATTCAGCTTCCTGATGGGCAATTCATTGTCGATGATGCGGCTCGAGGGAAAGAGCAGGGGGTCTTGTTCCGGGGCAGATCTGCAAGCCTAGATGGTATCTCTGGAAATATTTCCGGAGCACTCATTCGCGGCACGAACGGGTGCCAGATAAGAACTCTGACGATCACGAATTCGAATCCATCTGGATTTTGCATCGAGTGCTCAGACCTCATTTCTGATGTGATGTCTGATATTCCAGATTTCAGGTTCACTACGATAGAAAACTGCGTCATCAACGCCGAGAATGGTGGGATCCGATTCTTTACACCGGGATTTCCTCCAGATGGAAGCACGACCGTTGGCATCCTTGTTCAGAATGTTGTTTTCGACTGCAAATCTGTTTGCATGAGATTTGAGAACCTTTTCAATGCTGGAATACGGATAAATGGGATACTGAATCTCGGTGGATATGTAGGATTGGAGATCTTACAGTTCGCTGCGAGCCCGCCAGCTGAGTTTTCTCCTCTCGCAATCAGGGACTCGACATTCTTCGCTGACAGTGAGGGGCCTGGCGATATTAAGTGCATCGTCTTTGATGATGTATCCGTGACGCAGGATTCATTCGCAATTGTGAACTGCGGCTTCTCAGTTTCCGATGCTGCAGATGCAATCTACGATAATGCTACGGCTGCAGCCGTGGTCCCCGGAGTCGGCACAGCGGCCAATCTCGTCTCCATCGGAAATGTGATCTTGGGGCTCGGGGCGCCAATCCTGATTGCTCAAAATCCTGTGTAAGAAGAACCGCGGCGCCTGCTATTGGTCGGCGCCGCGGTCGAATGAATAACCTGTAAGCGAACGGCGCCGTGACTGATAGCTACAATCAGACAAACATAAACCTTGGACCAGCATCTGAATTGGGCGCGCTCAATGTCATTGCGGTACCGATCATAAGCATTGCGGGGCCAGGTCCGACGGGGCCGACCTACTTTGTTCAGCTTGGGGCACCTTTCGATCTTTACGGAAATCGAGCATCGGATTGGACTGTGATTCCAGGCATACCTGGCGTCTCGAGCGGCGGTATTGAGAGCAGTATTCGAGAGTCTCCATTCTGGACGGCCGCAGCGTTTTTGCAGCAAGGCCCTTCAGCCGGTATTCCTCGGGCTTTCTTTTCCGCCTTCTACGATGGCGTAGGAGTTGCGGGTGGTTCAGTCAGCTTCTCCGGAAACAACTGGCGCCAGGAGATATCCATTTCTCTTGGGGGTCTCTCCTTAAATGAAAGTCTTTCATTTAGATTTTCTTGGAATGGGAATACCCCTTTAACCTTGAACCCTGGATCTCGCCTGATAATCTTCTCGACGTAGGAAATTGTTATGATTCCCGTAACGTACCCCCTAACATCCTTCGTTTCTGCAAATGGGCAGATCTTCTTGGATTCTCTCGACAACGCAGTTGTGGCAGTCCCCTCCCTAGATCCAACATATCTTTTTTCCAGCTTCTCCGAGGCGATCGATCAGAGTGAATCATTCGTAGAATTTTACTTTAGCTCTCCACTGAGCCCGCCTCAGCAGTCTGACCTGGACAATGTTGTTGCGGCATACGATGGTCAGCCTGGGTATACAAATGCTCCTGGTCAATATCTTGTTTCAGATTTACCGCAGCGAGGATGCTGCATTTCTGATACCAGATGGGCGTTGAACGGGAGGAAGGTCGGGGAAGGGCCTGGAAGCGGGACCGGTGTTCCGGTTTATTGGTCCGGAAGCGACTGGCTTGTCTTTTCAACTGACGAGGTTGTTCAGGTTTAGGCTGTCAATGATAGACTTTCTCTCGAATACATGTTACTCTAAATCGTTCAATTTCAGGTGTTTCAGCCATGACAGACAGCTACCAGCAAAGAAGCATAAACCTTTTGCCAGAGGGCGATTCCAGCTTTTCTGAGTGCTACAGCATTGTTAAGTCGCTGGCAGACCTGCCAGGTCCAGTTGCTGGCGTGCGGACTTTGCCTCCTGGTGTTGCGACTTTTGTTTGTGGGCAAATAACGCTTCCTGCCGGAGAGAGGGTCGTCGTCCCCAACGATTCTATATTGATTGGTAGAGATCCCGACTTTGACGGTATTGTAGGTGACGTAGATGCGCCACTCATCGATACAGCTGGCAATGGACTGGTGCTCCGGGACATCTTCCTTGCGAATATAAATGTTGGAGCATCTTCCTACTGCGCGAGAATATCATCTTTACCTATACCGGATAACCGAGTAAGTCGAGTGGAAACCGTGAGTGTGAACGGCACGAGGGGTGTGCTTATCGAAAATGCCAGCTTCGTATCGATGGATACTGTTCTAAACAGATGTGAGTCGGAGGGAATATCCTTCGGCGGAACTGTTGATGCTGTAACAATTACTAGTTACGCTCAGAATAATCCAACATCTCTAATTTCCCGCGGCATTGTTTTTCTGGCAGGATCAGTTTCGTCTGCCATTGAGGTTAGTGGATCTCAGTTTGGCCTTCAGCAAACTTCGCAAGTTGCAGTTGACCTCGAGCCTGGCGCATCCTTGAATCTGGCCGGATTTTTCTCAAACGCATTCTTGCCTCAGTTGGCGGTTCCGTTGGCCACACCTCTGTCTGGCCTCTCTCCGGATAGTCAGACAGATATCGTATTTATAGGTAATTTTGGTGTCTCGGAATCTAAAAATGGAGGAACCATTTCCGTATCCTCCAACCCAGGATCTGTAACCACGGTTGTTGGCGCCCCGGCAACATGGGTTCGAGTCGGCGCTGGGAATCCTGGTGGTCACCCCCTGTTTTCCCTTGATGTAGGGTCCGCTCGAGTGATTTTAGACCAGCCTGCAGGGGCAGAGTCGGCGAGGCTCGTTTACGCAGGTATTGAACCTACATCTGCCCAGGTATTCGCCTCGCTATCGGTTGGGCAAGCCGCGCTGCTTGGCGCGATCTCGATTGGGGCTCGTCTCGTATATCTACCTTCGGGTGGAGGATCGGTACCCATTGAGCCATCGATCTTCACTGTGTCTGCTGGGCTTCTTCTTTCAGGTAACAGTATATCCTTGACGGGGAGCCAGGTCCTCAACCCAGGTGATGCTATTGCCATTGAGGTTCAGAACGCGACTGGAGGAGGAGATCTTGTCGTTGATTCTGTAAATATCGGATTCAATGGCTCTTGATGGAGATTGCCCAGATTTTAGTGTATTTAAAAAAGAAGATCTTCCCTGAGGTATCGGTCTAAGGCCTGCGCTGTATGCGCATATTGCGCGCTTGGGATTGTACAATATATGTACATATTTCGTGGCATCGCCGCATGATATGGGCTAGATTTTAGTCGTGAAGAGGTATATCCCCGTGCATCGCGCCGAGGGCGATCGTCGCGCCGTCGTTCGCGCGCCATGCTCTCCTGAGGAGCGCGCTTTCTTCGCTGAGATGCGTATCGCTATGGGAGGAGGTTCTATCTCAGACCTCCTCCGATACGCTGTTGCGCGCTTGGCGATTGAGGAGGGGATGGGGGCCCTCCTCCCTGAGACTTGGAGGGCCAACTACCCTGAGGGGGGAGTTGGGGCGAATCTGGTACGATCTGCTGAGGTCGCTCCTCAGCCGGGGGGCGCGACACCTCCAGAAGTCTCCAAACCGCTCCACATCGGCCCTCAGCTGGCAGATCTAGGGCATGGGCCAGCGACTTGAGAATGATGGTAGAATAGAGCGTGGCCCTCGATTTGGACTGGGAGCTCATCGGACGGGTGAGGCGCATCTTCAGCACCTCTAAGTCTGCGATGAGTGTTGTTTACGCCAAGCGCGAGGGTAAAAAGAGAGTCCGTAAGGTGATGTCGGTAAGTGATACCGTCTTCAGCACTTCCGACCGTATCGAGGAGTTTAAGGAAAAGCGCAACGTAAAGTGGCACGAAATCAAGGCCGCTGCGAATCTTACCCCGAAGGCGATCCGTTTCATCAAAAAAAATATGGGCAATGGGGGTGTTAGATGAAGCGGCACAGGATGAGACGCATGCAAGAGCATGCTGATGCTTTACACGCTATACACGAGCAAATTGACAGAAGGTTTGCTGCCGCTGAAGATAGGCGAGTTAGAAAACAGGCTCGCTTTGTCCGCAGGGCTGTGAACGACGCTTTTCACGTTGGCGCGGAGCAAGCGCTTCATAACCACGGTGATGCGATGGTTCGCCACCCAGAACCGCTACAAATGCATCACCAGCCATCTTACCCTCAACTCACGCCAGAGCTCGAGGAGCGAATATACCAGCGGGGATTCCACGACGCTAGGCTTCAGCACGTCGCTGAGCGTGCTCGATGGCAGCAAGAGAGGGCTGTGCTTGAGCGTCAAAAAGCTCTGAGTGGAGAGTTCTCGAAGCAGGATATGGACACCGCGAGGCAGGCTTCATATAACCAAGGATACACGAGCGGCCATAATACTGGCTATCGTCTCGGGGTCCAGGCTGGGCAGGCTCAGGCTGCCGCCCAGAGGAAGCCTGCTACGAAAGTGACTGAAGACGTCCGAAACCTTATGATCAACAAGGTTTTGGATGAATGTAGGGTTATTGGGGAGAGTAATCCTCAGATGGAAGCTGGAATGAAGGCTGTTCGTCACCGAATCAAGAAGATCAACTTCGGTTGAGATTCTTGAGCTCAACTTTAGTAATTATTATATTTTTTCTGTTTTCCTTGATGAAGGAAACTTGCCTAGCAACCATCACCGTTACATCGGAGATTGTCTTGCAGGGAGGATGGTCGAGCCTTGAGGTCTTCGAGGAACCCCTCCTACCCTTTAGCTCAAGGTTCCAATTTACCTTTTTTACCCTGGGCAAACTTTCTATTATTCTCTTGTGCTCCAAGCTATGAGCCTGAGTTCTCTTGGGCCCAGATCTTGTGACCTGATCACCTCTCTTAGGCATTTCTCTAACTTCAGGGCGAGATCCAGCACCGGTATAGAATTTTTTACTTATGGGCTGAGAGACGGCGTCTGGGTTGAGGTATGCCTTGGCGATGCCAGTATCAATGATGCCATCCAAGGCGGCGTCAGCCGCCTCGCCCTCTAAGCTGTTGGAGCTCCTGGAACCGCCCTTACCGGAAACAGCAACGACAGCAAGTGCGCCTGCGGCTACAATAAGTATTACGGGAATCATTAATTTATCTCCTCATCAGCTTGTACATGAGAGCGCCCTCGCAAAGCGTTCGAAGCGCATCCCCCTCCGGGCCTTTGCCGCTGCACTCTTCAAGAATGTTTCTGTGCATCTGTACGTCTGATGACGTTGAGTTGTACCCACGTCCAGAATCAAGTACATTTTTTACAATCTCAGACTGTGCGATCGAGCCGGGTATTCCGCCATGGAATCCCATGGGCGCAGGAATGCTTAGGCCTCTGGCAATTGCAAAAATGACTGGAGTTTCTGAGTTGGCCTTTGAGCCTGCTGAAGGACCCAGTCTATCTCTGTATCTTGGGTCAATAACATCATCCATGCTCAAGTAATGCTTTAGATCGTGACCAGAGAGCCATGCGCGACCTTCTCGAAACAGCTTGCCCATTTTTGATTCTGGATCATTGTATGCGGCAGCTTTCTCTGGGAGGTATGCGATGAGAGAAGTGTGTAGATATTCGTACTGTCTCTCTGCTAAATTTATTAGGGCCGGTCGTATGATCTGCTCGTAGATCGATCGGCTCCATTTTAGGTTGAGCTTACTGTCCTTAGGCGTTTTGCCCATCCAGTTAGATCCCCACCTACTTTCCCCAGTCGATCTCCACGAACAAGTTAAATCGTCCCATTCCACCGTCATTAGAGAGCATACCTTGAGCACGGCCGACCTCCACGCCCAGGCGTCGTCACTGGCCTCCGACCACCATCGATCAGCCATTTCGTAGAATGACTCAAAATATATTCTCCATGCGTCGTTGAGCTCTCCCGCGTCTACGGAGTACATGAGCGGTCCTGGTCGATTGACCATTGTTGACCAGATATTAGAGCAAAGATTATTTGTGATGGTAAAGTCTGACCCAAGATCTCGGGCGTGAGGCAGAGTGCCGAGCATGGAGGAGACTTTTGAATAAGGTATAGCCTTACCCCTCCATTTTCCACCCGGAGCCTTCTGCCCCATCCTAAAGGAATCCACACTTGTTATCGGATTTCCGTCTCGGTCTCGCAGCGGTTCCAGAGGGACCTGCATTTGAAGCTGCATCCGCATTGTACCCGGCATGAAGCTATATCTGGCTGGACCTCCATCAAACTGACTGACTGGTCCAGAGGCATCCCTCCGGTCCCTTTTCTTCCCCGCCTCAAATGTGATGGCAACGTTTCTCTTCGCTGTATCTGATCTAACTTGCTGCCAACCAGACCACCTCTTGATGCGATTGAGCTCCCTGCCGCTTTTCAAAAAGCAGTGCCCTGTGCGTGGATCAATATAGTCGCAGTCTCCAAGGGACCACTCCTTATGCTTCGGCATGAAGACTGCGCTTATATCGCAGGGTACAATGTTGACCTCTTCCGATCTTTGCCCCCTCGCCAATCTCGCTATCTGGATATTTTTGCTCCCTTTCAATAATGAGGCGCCTGGGACTGAGAAGTAGTTTTCTAGAATTTGCTTTGCAATTTTTGAATCATCGGAAATTGTCGCCTGATAAAGAGTTGCCTTGGCAATCCTCTCGCTCTCAGTCCCACCTGTGAACGCTGCGACGAGTGCGGTAACGGCTGCAATAATTCCACCAACAATCTGCGTAACCCCAAATGGGCTTGGCACCATCATCAATACGGTTGATGCTGCTCCAAGAACAGATGAAGATACCGCTGCAGCAACCCGAGCAGGGTCGCTCGAATTAGCCACCATACCGATGGTGGATAGGGTGTTTTTAATCAGGCTCGAAGCCGCACCCGCATACATGCTCGCTGTCTGGAATTGAGCCGTGCCCAGCCCCTGGCTAAGGGCCGGAAGAGATAGTGACCTTTCAAAAGCTTTCCTTATTTCAGGGTTGCTGTATATATCTGAAGCGAGCCCCCCTACACCCTCGATGATCTTCCCGTTGCCGATCATCCCCATGTTCTGGAGATTTAGCCCGAAGAAGCTCTGGACGCTCTCTCCCAGAGCCTTGTTCAGCCCCATCTCGACCTCGTCCTTCCAGTTTCCTACTGGCGGGACCCGCCCCCTTCTTAGTTGATCTAGGAAACCTGCTTCAGAGAGGTCGATGATGCTTGGTTTCCCATCCCTTACCTCGCCTTTGAATAAATCACCTACGCCTTCGCTCACTCTCGGCTTGCCGCCGCCATCGTATAAGACCTTGGGCGTCCTCGTATCTCCGGGAAAAATCATCGATTACTTCTTTCCGAAGAAAATCAGACCACCCACAACAACGGCTCCTGCGATAATAAGGCCCATGCCGCCGCCAGATTTCTTTTCTGGAGCAGACATCGATGATTCATCGACATCTTCTGATAAATCTCCTTCAGGATCTTCTCCAGATTCATCGATGAGCTCCTCAGGATCCTCCTCGCTCAGATCTCCTTCAGAAATAATCTCTTCACCCATCTCCTGAAGCTGGAAGTCTTCATCACCCACCTCACCGCTGGCAACCATGTCCTCTTCGTCGCCGAACTCCACGCCCGCGACCATGTCTTCTTCGTCTTCAATGAAGTCAGCGGAAAGTACGGGGTCAGACCCAGGGGCAGATCCCGCTGTCATTGAAATCGCGTTGAGCGGGCCGAGCGTCGCTTTGGTAATTTTCGGAACTGTCGCAGGCGGGTCAAGGCGAATCTTCTTCCTGATCGCAGCCGAGGTGGCCCCCGGTCCGCCCGACTCCGCCGCCCTCGTGCGAGGTGCCCCTCCTCTAGCTCGAACGCGCCCCTTATTCACCTCATAGGTGTAGGTGAGCAAGGAAATCTCACGAGCTCCATGAAGACTCTTTGCGGCAGCCTCAAGAAGGTTCTCAAGAAAACTTGCATCAGCATCGTGACCGATGTGCTCAAGTTTCGAAGGGCAGCTTGGATCGAACTTCCCCTTCCCCTTGTATCCGTAACCCTTTTTTACACACTGTCCGCCATGCAATTTTGACCAAGTTATATTAAGTGGCCATGGCATCACATCCCCAAACGGGACGGTTGCACCCGTAGAATGCTCAAGGGAATAAAATCCGTTTCTCCATAGCCGCTCGAGCTTTCTGGCCTCAGCGAGATAGAATCTGGCCTGATCTACCAGTTGCTCAGCCCGCCTCATCTTGTCCGGATGCTTCGACAGCTGAAGCTCGTACTTTTTGATGTAAAAAGTAACGGTATCGTCCGCCGCTTTTGTGAGCTTATCAATCGCAGAAAGATCCCTCTTCGAGGGTTCGCTTCGAGGAGCGACGCTATGTATCGTTCCCTTGTACGGGGCCTGCCCGTCGTATGGAGCCGACACATCCTTGACCGTTTCGTGCCAACGATCCGTATATTCCAGCTTCGGTACTCTTAGATCCTTTCCAACCTCAAGAGTGACGCGGGGGACGGCTTTTCCTTTTTTACGTGCCATGGCGGGATGTGGGCATTATACCGCCTGGCCAAAGCTATGACGAGGGCTCAAACCCCGAACCTCTACACGCTCTGCACACAACAAACATCTTGACCTTACCCTGCTTAACGCGAACCCTGCCGTCACCCTTACATGTCTTACATAATTTCGACGAACATCTTCTTGAACCCTTATCTTCTCTCTGAGCGGGGCTCTTCTTCTTCTTTTTTACGTGATCATTGACCTTAGATCTGACGCCGGGGGCCTTATCATCGAGGTAGTCACCAAACATCTTCGCAAAGGCGAAAATAAAGGACTCCTCGGTGAAGTTGATCTTGGAAGGATCGAACTGTCCAGTTTCCCAGTCGATGCCGATGTTAGGCATCTTACGCTCCATGTCATATCTGGTCCGCAGCTCCGGGTCAGAGAGGACTTGGTAGGCCTCGTTGATGCGCTTAAAGCGCTCCTCGGCACCCGGGTCCCCCTGGTTACGATCTGGATGCCACTTCAGGCTGCCTGCACGGAAGGCCTTCTTCAGGTCTGCGTCGTTAGCGCTCTCTGGGACACCGAGCTCTTCATAGTAGTCATAGGCGACGGCCGACACCGCCGCAGGCTATCCACTGGTCCGTGAGCTGTCAACTTTCTCGAGCGGGGGCGTTGAATATTCGGCGAACAATACCAAGGGCCACAGAAGCGCCTCGTAAAAAAGTGCTTGCCCAGCCATAAGGCGGCGTGTATACCTGGCCTCGGAGTCAAAAAATGACTGAACTCATGCACCTCGTCGTCCTTCGCCCTACTCGTACCGCATCTTGCTGCGGGATGGGTGCTGGTGGACGAGGTTCATCGCTCAGTAGCTCCTCCTCGAGAAGGCGCTAATCCCCTGGGGTTAGCGCAAGCGCTCCGGGCAAGTTCATTCTACCCCGGTAGCTCAATGGATAGAGCAACGGCCTTCTAAGCCGTTGGTTGCAGGTTCGAGTCCTGCTCGGGGTGCTACTGAGCGACACATGAGGTCGCTCTCAAAACTGGGAAGAGTGGCCGAGTGGTAAGGCAGCGGCTTGCTAAGCCGTAGTCCGTGGTAACAAGCGGCGTGGGTTCGATCCCCACCTCTTCCGCCAAAGGTTTTTCCTTTTCTCATGGCGGGTGCCGCTAAGTGGCTGGCAACCGGTCTTGAAAACCGGGGTGATGTAAAAGTCAGGGGTTCGATTCCTCCACCCGCCGCCAAACATTAAATCGCAGGTGTAGCTCAATGGTAGGGTGCAACCTCGCCATGGTTGAGACCCGGGTTCGATTCCCGGTGCCTGCTCCATAGTTCCAAACGCGTCCATAGCTCATCTGGTAGAGCGCGAGATTTCCACTCTCGAGGCGCCCGGTTCGAGTCCGGGTGGGCGCTCATCTTTTTTTTAGGGGACGGCTTGACGAGGTCTCCTGGGAAGTGTATGAATGATGCGGGCTCCCACGGCGGGCGCCTCGAGAGACTCACGTCATGGAAAAGACCTTCACAGCAACGACCACAACGACGACCGCATGCGCGGTAGTCGTCTGCTGGTGCGATATCGCCGCCATGGCGATTTGCTAAGGCTTTTCCGGCGTTCGAGCTCACATTTGCAAGACGCCGGAAGGCCGAAATCAGCAGGGCTACCGCTGGCAAACTGCCGGTGTAGCTCAATGGCAGAGCTTCTGTTTCGTAATCAGAAGACGCGGGTTCGATTCCCGACTCCGGCTCAAAAACCTAGATCGAAAGGAGATGACCATGCCCAAGCTAGAACTAGCCGATGCAGACGATGACGCTGCCGCCGCCGATATCTCGCCGCGTTGGGGTAGCGGTCATCCTCCGCGGTTGTCTCCCGCGGGACACCGGTTCGAGTCCGGTACGCGGCGCTTTGGGGGATTAGCTCATCTGGGAGAGCGCGAGTTTTGCATACTCGAGGTGATCGGTTCGAGTCCGATATCCTCCACCAATCAGGAAACGTAAAGACGATGGACCCTATCGAAACAAGGAACCAGCTCTGGCGACTCTGTACGAATTTCGCTTCGTATAGGTCGCTTCCTGGAGGGGCCCATCGACTCCAAATCGAAGGGACAGGGTTCGATTCCCTGGCGGCCTGCCATCACGGCAGGTGGTCTAGTTGGTTAGGGCGTTCGACTGCAAATCGGAAGGTCGCGGGTTCGAATCCCGCCCTGCCGTCCAAAGAATACGTGCCGGTCGCCCCTACGGAGCGCCCCCGGACAGGGGCGCATTGACCAGCACGCCGGGTTAGCTCAGGTTGGTAGAGCGGCTGTTTTACACGCAGAGGGTCGGTTGGGTTCGAGTCCCCCCCCCGGCGATACGAGGAGTACGTGACCGCGCTCTACACGCTTCGCGCTTGGTCCCGAGGTAAGCTCCACAGAAAAAACCCAACGCAGTCGATGCGTGACCGGGCATCGCACTACAAAATTCCTCCCGAAGACCCGGGGATCGGGTGGAATGCGGAGCAGCACAACGGGGGGATCGCAGAGCAGGTTGCCACACGATTCCAGCTTACGTCCAAAGAGAGGTACCTTCGAAAGTACCGCGACATGGTAGGCCTTCGCAACGGAATGCCGGGCGACCCATCTCTCAACGGGGACGATCTGCTCGAGCAGCTCCAGGAGATCTGGGAGGGCATGGATGAGCCTACGCGAGAGGATCTTCGGCAGTCGAATATGGCGGAGCCCGTGCGCCTGAAAAAGAGGCAGGAGGCGTATGTATAAAAGGGAGTGGGGCGGATTTTCCGCCCACTCCCTTTCTCTTAGTAAAGCTTCTTCAGTTGTCCGCGGGAAAACTCTTTGAAAGACACGCTCTTACCCGTGATGTGGTCGACGACCGTGTCACGCTGAACTGCAATCGTCCTTCTCTTATCCCCGCGCATACCTGAGCCAACTTGGTCCCGCCTGTGCTCGTCACGAGCTCGGAAACTCGAGGCTCTTTCAGCCTCTTTGAGCTTGGCCCTCAGGACACCCATGGCCGTAACCCTGTTGTGGTACTGAGATTTTCCGGATTCTACGCGAATCAAGATCCCCGTAGGCCTGTGCCTCAAGATCACCGCGGTGTCCGTCTTGTTGCGGTGCTGCCCACCGGCGCCCGAGCCTCGAGTAAACGACTCCTCGATGTCGGACTTGTCGATCTTGATCTCGGACTCGCTGGGCTCTTCCAGGACGGCGACGGTGACCGTGCTCGTCTGGACCCGGCCACGCTTCTCCGTGGGCGGCACGCGCTGCCAGCGGTGGCCTCCAGGCTCATTCTGAAAGCGCTTGTACGCGCCCTTGCCGGAGACTCGAAAAGAGAGAAATCCTGGCCGAAGCTCTATTTCTTCGTGTTTAAAGACACTCCAGCGCCATCCACTTTCGGTAAATCCCGTACTGCTTTGCAACGAGATCTTTGGCATCGTCCCCGCCTTCGGCGGCCCTTATTTCTACGATGATCGAGTCCATCTTCTCCTCCGTCGTATGCGACCTTCTGTCGCCACTTCATTATGGCACAGTAAAGCAGAGAGCCCACTGGGATTCGAACCCAGAACCACCGACTTAAAAGGACGGTGCTCTGCCAGATTGAGCTATGGGCCCAGGTGAGGCGCGCGAGGAGTCGAACCCGAACATTCTTTTTACCAAAAAGAATGAGAACACTGCTTCGTTCGGCCGCCATGGAGCGGCAAGTTTGTGATTCAGCAACTTTTTACGTGCTACCGTTACACCACACCCTCCATAAGTCGCTCGGTCAAGTTTTTTGAAATCCGCCTTTGACAAGATTGTGAGTCTGGCTTGATAACGGATTTCATCCGGACCGGAGCGGAGCCAGCAAAAGGAGTCGAACCTTTGAGGATCTGATCACCCTGGGTCACAGCGACGAACCTCTAAATCAGATGCCCTACCGGCGGGCAGCCTGCTGGCTAAAGTGTTGGGCAAGTGGGCGGCCTTGGGCATTTGATTAGCAAACAGATAACCCAAAGCCATCGGCCCAACGAAGATCGTTGTAGCCGCCACCCCCTTGAAGGTCAAGGGGGTGGCGGTGCTTTTTCAGATGACGCCTCGGGCGAAGTCCGCCATCAGCGCAGGGGCGGCAGAATCGAAGCCGACGACATCCAGCATGCCACGATCATCGGGGTTCGCAATCGTGAACTCCGTGGAAGTCATGCCCACAACCGTGAGTTTAGCATCGGTACCCGTATTTTGACGGTAGCGCTCGAGCGCTTCGTGTGGGTGAATGGGGCCTGCCCAGGTCTCATTGTCGGTGTAGACCACGAAGTGTCCGACCTCCATCTTATGGGCCACGGCCCAGCGAATGGGCAAGGAGCAGTCCGTAGCACCCGCGTGAACGCGCCTAAACTTGTCGATCGCGCTATCTAGCGTGGACTTCCTCGTGATATTCACCGACGTCAGCGCCTTCGGGTCGATTCTCTTGTCTCCGGACCACCGAGATGATCCGGAACTGAAGCCCACGGTGTGACAAGAAGGCTCGCTTCTCACCGTAACCATCGCCATGAAGGCGGCGGCAAGGCGAGGGGAGATATCGAGGCCCTTGATGTCAGCGAAGGAAGACCCTGAGCCATCCATTGACCCAGAGCAGTCCACTGCAAGAAGGTGATTTACGCCGGACGGGACAATGTTTTTGAATGCAATGAACACTGCCTCATCAAGCCCCTCGAGAATCTTCGGCGACGGAACCCAGGTGAGAACTCCCAGTCTGCCCTTTCCGCTCTGGTACACCTGCATCGCCATGAAAAAGGCGAACGGATGCATCCGAGACTTCTCGATCAACACCGGGTCGGTGAGCCTTTCGTAGACCATGTCGGCGTACTTAGACATCGTCGTCGTCAGGCCGACGTTCGTCATCTTACCGAGGTTACGCACCATCGCGCCAAGCGGCATCCGCTCGAACAGAGCCTCCCACACCTTGACGTCGTTTTTGAATTCGTTGGGAACCATCTCATGCGTGAGTCGGTACTTACGAATCAGCTTGCTAGCCTCCGACGCAGACTTGCACTTTTTCATGGCTTCGAAGCCATGGATGATCTGCGGGAGATGCGACGAGGCGACCGCCGGGTAGGTCTTCACGACACCATGACGATCGACCCTTCGCTCTTCGAGGGCATCGAGGCCGCCGACAATCCAGCGAAAGATAGCCTCGTGTTCGTCTCCGTGCGGCGACAAATCCTTGCCCGCCATGCGAAGCACGTCTCGGTGAGACCAGCCGGCTCGATTCCGGTACTTCACCGCCTGGTAGGCCAGCGATTCGGCCGGGCGATCGAGATACCACTTCGCCACCCCCCCCGCCGAAGGCCCCGCCCCCAGCCGCGCATCTCATTAGCCGCGTCAACGAACTGCATCATCGTGGTGCCCGTTCGGCACACCGCCGGCATCGCCTCAAGCGCGGCAGATCGTACCGCCGCATCACGGTGAGATGCGGCGCAGGCGAGCGCGAAGATCCCCGGGTCCTGCTTCGGCGCCCGAGACGCCGTGGAGATCTCCACGATCTCGCGCACAACCCGCATACCGTCTTCGTCGAGACAACGCGTCAGACACCCAACGTTTTCCTTCGCCAGCCTGTTTTGGCTCGCGTAGTAAGTCGGCTTATCCGCCCCGAGGATCAAGAACCTCTTGAGGCGCGCGAAGTCATCCAAAACGAAGCTGTATCCTCCGGCGTTATTCTTCTTCTGCTTCTTGCTTGCAGGCTCGCGCTGTGAGGTTCCCGCGACCTTGCTCTCGACATATGATCGTACAGTCATTTCTCTCTCCTTTCTTTCGGCCAAGTAAACTTGGCAAGTTTCTGTTTTTGCGTATTCCTGGTAGAATCAGGCGAACGAGGAATCTCAGTGGTTGACCAATTCGTAGACCGTGTCGCAGAGCTGAGCGGAAGAACGACCAGAACCCTCAAGCAGGTAGCGGAGCAGCTATATGAGGTAGGGCTGGACTCCCAAGGGCGCCTCGTAGCTCGAATCGCGGAAGAGCACGCCAAGGTTGCCCTGGACTGCCTCGTCGAGACCCAGCCTATCGACATCGGAAGGCTGGGTTACAGGAAAAGAATTCTCTCGCTCATCAGAGATCTTGAGAATCTGGCCTCCGACATGGAGCTCGCTAGAAAAGATTTCCAGCCCATCCTAGCCTCCATTGTTCGTCTAAAGAAGTCTTTGGATCAGTTCACCGACGAGGGCTGATTTTTCGGGGGAGAGGGCCTTAAGGCTCCCTGATGGATGCAAGTATATCGCCCATCGGCGGGGCTCAACGGGAGACTCTTTCCCTTGCGAGTCGACCCACGTCTGGTTAACCCACCTTACCCCGACGGCAAACTTCGAATCTGAGAAGCTCACCTCTTCAACCCTTCCTGCAACCCCTGGCCTCAGAAAACCCTTGGACGATACCCAACCGGGACTATTTTCGAAGTCGATCTCCTTGGTGAGCTCGACGAAATCGTGTCGGCGAAACGGGGCGCATCTATTGAAAATATAGTCTTCGTATGCCGAAATCTTTTCGATTCTTCGGAAGTTCTCGGGGCCCAGCAGGTCGGACCTCAGCAAGGTGAATAGTAGTTCGCCTGAAGTCTTCCCGTACTCCGATATGCAGCTCTCACGGGAAGCGTGAAGAGTGGTGTCCATTTCCTTGATTAAATCTATCCTTGATTTTGACATTGAAATACTCCGTTCTATATTTGGGTTTGAGCTGGCGCCCGGATTCGAACCGGGGTCTCTAGATTACAAATCAAGTGTTCTGACCAGCTAAACTACGCCAGCATGGTTCCCAGAGAGGGATTCGAACCCACCGTCACGGGTACCAGAAACCCGGGTCCTACCGTTAGACGATCTGGGAGTGT
>Ga0209986_10001427_pt1 | contig 22862 bp, 26 predicted proteins | sample BlataG_FD_183168 | JGI IMG/M metagenome (GOLD analysis project Ga0209986, IMG submission 183168) | Deep subsurface microbial communities from Black Sea to uncover new lineages of life (NeLLi) - Black_00105 metaG (SPAdes) (version 2) | ecosystem: Environmental > Aquatic > Marine > Oceanic >... | reverse complement strand
TCCCCGTAGCGGGAAAGCCATTGGTTGAGCATTTATTGGTGGAAGTGAAAGAAGCAGGGATTAATGAGTTTATATTTGTCGTTGGATACCACGATGAAACCATTCGCGATCACTTCGGGGAAGGAGAGAGATGGGTATGAGTCAAGAATTTGAAAATTTAAGGCTGGTCACCCGAACAAGAGATATAAGCCCTCCTCTTCTTGAAATATTTGTTGGGGAACTTGTATCCATAAGCCTATCTGCACTTTTTGGAGGAATTAAAAGCAGGATCATTCGTGAATATGAAAGGGAACGATTTCTCTCCCGACTCTTTGGATTTTGTAGAAATGCTGATTTTGTGATTGGCAAAAGGTTTCCTTCGAAGGAAGAGGATCCTTGGGGTGACAAAGATGTAAAAGCTGTCGATGATACAATCAGCAATCTTTCTAAAATATTTTCAGAAAGGCCAAAGTTAGAAAAGAGGGAGAGGCTTTTGGGTTTTGATCCTAAAATGAATGTTGTTTCCATAGGAGGTCCTATTGCTAACACCTTTACAAGGCTGGTGATGGGGGTTGAGGAGCCGGATAAAAAATCATGGCTTCCTTTTTCATTTAATCTTCGACCAACTCCAGAATATCGAGGGAAAAATTATGCCGAGCTTCAAGAAATCGAGCCGGGGCCGAACTGGAGCATTATGAAAAGTGAAACAGGGGAAAATATTTATATTCCAGAATATTATGAAGCTACTTGCCGAAGGGATTATGGAATGATTATAAAGGTTAAAAGCCGGATTAAAGAAGCACCGCCCGGTAGAAAGAACTTGATTTTAGCCGGATGCCATGGCTTTGGAACCATAGCTGCAGCGAGAGCTTTAGGGGATAGAGATATACTGAATCGAATTTGGGAAGAGGTTTGTGAGAAGGATTTTCAGGCAATAGTAATGTGTGATGTGAGTGATGATGAGGTTGACTATGTAGAACTTCTGGAAATTGAACAACTTTAAGGAGGGTTGGCGAAAAGATGAAAACGTCTGTCATAGTTTGTAGTTATGGAGGAAAAGAAAAATTGGTTGAATCGTGTATGGCATCATTAGAATGCCAAACATACCAGCCTGATGAGATAATATTGGTAGTTGATACAGAAGAAGAGAAAGAAATTTATTGTAATTCTAATCTTCTTCATAATACGCGGGTCGTTTGCTCAGGGAAGAAAGGATTAGCAGCGGCGAGGAACAGAGGCATTGAAGAATCTATCGGAGATATAATCGCATTTATAGATGATGATGCAGTAGCAGACGAAAACTGGCTATATGAGATAGTAGACTCATTTGACTCTGATAATATAATAGTGACTGGCGGACCAGTAAAACCTATTTTTAGAGGTAAGAAAATAAAAGAGAAACTAAACTGGATAATAGGCTGCACAACCAATAATCCACCGACTAAACGACCTATTGGTTGTAATATGGCATTTGATAGAAGAGTGTTCAACACCATAGGGGTGTTTAATGAGAATTTAGGAAGAGTAAAGGAGAAATTAGCCATAGGAGAGGAGACGGAACTGTTTCTGAGGATTAAGAAATACAGACCAGATGCAGAAATAATATATAATCCTGATGCTATTGTATTTCACGAAGTGCCTGAAGAGCGGACAAAATTGGGTTATATGTTAAGAAGAGCGTATGAGGAGGGGTTAGCAAAAGCAGTTATCGGAAAGAAGTATAACTTAGATACAGAGCAGCACTATCTCAAATATTACATAAAGCATTTGGATTTTACTACCTTCATGGTATTGCTTTCTGTAATGTGGGGTTATATTAGAGGTAAGTTTAGGAGGTAATAAAATGAGAAAGAAAAGAAAAATTGGTGAATATGGAGATGTAGGATGCACGCAGTGCATGGGAAAGGCATATCCAACGAGGGAACAACCAGATGATGAGTGGCTTTTAAGGGTGCAGTGCACAAGTTGCGGAACTATAAAAACATGGGATTTAAGAGAGAAGCCAACTATTGAGGCAGAGATTTTTGGTAAAGATGATGTAAGAGGGAGAAATCAAAAGGGGATAATGGAAGAGATAGAACTTCCATGGTGGGATGAGGAAGAAATAGAAGAGGAATGCCCTTTTGCGGTAGAAAACCCACAATATCCTTATGAGGGTTACGTAACACCACACATGTGTCTACTGAAACCAAAATTGAAGTTGATATGTGACGAGGAAACAGAAAAGGGCTGCAGACTTTACGAAGCTATAATGGAAGACGAAAGACTTAAGAGATTCTTGCAAGAGTGGATAGAATGAACAAAGCAATCGTAGAAGAGGATAGTATAGTTGTGGAATTTGAGAGAGAACCAAAAGGGATTAAGAAAATTGTTTGAGAAAAAAGAGAAATGAGAATGGAAAACAGGTTTTGGAAGATAAAAGCGATATTTGGCATACTACCTAAAAGGAGGTTAAAATGAGCGACAAAGCGACTGAAGAGAAATTTAAAGAATTTCGTAGATTGAATTTGAAGTTCGCAGAATTTGATAAAAAGATGTGTAGTTCTTGTGAATACAATCACTTGTGCCATCCTCTGGAGAGCACATATAGAATAGAGAGCATATTGATATGCTGTAAAAACAAAGAGATAAAACGGATTGTTAAGAAGATAGAGAAGATGAAGAAAGGAAAGCCGATTGATTACTTCGACTTCACGTTAGCAGATGAAGAGAGGATAAGATGGCGAGAGGAGGTTTTTGAGGAATTTAAGAATGAAAATAGCGCAGGTGTGTCATAGGTATCATCCAAATAGGGGAGGGATAGAGAAGCATGTAAAGGAGATAAGCGAGAGGTTGGCAAGGAAGAACGAGGTAGAAGTTATAAGTGCCGATCTGTCTTCGGATAATTCTCATAACGAAGAAATGAACGGAGTAAAGGTAAAAAGGTTCCGTTCAATCGCTCCCAACGATGCTTACTTCTTTTCACCACAAATTTCGTTTTACTTGCGAAAAACCGATTTTGATATTGTACATGCGCATAATTATCATGCGTTTCCGGCTTTATTTGCGTCTTTAGTTAAAGGTAGAAAGTTCGTTTTTACACCACATTATCATGGAATTGGCAGCACTGCTTTCCGTGATTTCCTGAATAGACCTTACAAATTGCTTGGCTCAAAGATATTTGAGAGAGCGGATAAGATAATATGCGTTTCGGAATATGAGAAAGAGCGGATAAAAAGGGATTTTAAACTTCGTGAGTTGGGGGAAAAAATAACTGTTATTCCAAATGGGCTGAACATAAAGGAGATAAAGGAAGCAAAACCTTTTGAGTTTGATGGAACTCTCATACTTTACGTAGGAAGATTAGAGAAATACAAGAATATCCATTTAGCGATAAGAGCAATGGAGTTTTTACCAGAGAGCTATTTTTACATAGGGGGGATTGGAAACTACGACAGGGAATTGAGGGATTTAATTCGCAAGATGGATTTAGAGGGTAGAGTGAAACTTTTGGGATTTGTCTCGGATGCTGAGAAATACAGATGGATGAAGACCTGTTCGCTGTTTATCAATTTGTCAAGTATAGAAGCATTTGGAATGACGGTGTTAGAGGCTTTAGCGGCGGGGAAGCCGGTGATTGTGAATGAAGAGGGTGGATTGAGAGAACTTGCGGAAAGATTTGATGGTGTTTTCCCGGTTCGTGTGCATGAGTTTAAAGAGAGGGATTCAATAGAGAAACTGGCGAAGGCAATAGAGGGAAGGATGGGGGAAAGCGTGAGAGCGGATCTTAGTGAGTATGATTGGGATAATTTAGCAAAAAGGGTTGAGAATATATATTTGGAGATTTATAAAGGGTAAAAAGGAGAAGAAATGAAAATAATCCACTGGAACGTATCTAAAAAAAGCCATCCAGTAACTGGTGCAAAGAGATACGAGGATGAACTATTTGAAAATATCAAGACATTAAGAGAGGATATAGAAATAGAGAGGATACAGAGAGCCGATAATAGATATATCGGAAGCACATTTGTCTCTTGGTTTCTAAGATATAGATGTAAAAATGCTGATATTGTTCACGCAACTTTCCAAACAATTGCACCAGCACTTTCTTTTAAAAAAAGAACCTGCGTTAAGAAAAATAACCTAAAGTTCATTGTAACTGTGCACGATTTAAACCCACTTTTATATCCTTCTAATATTAGAGATATTTCAACTAAGCTTCAATGGATATTCACTCCTAAAGCATTAAAAAAGGCGAATAGGATAATAGCAATATCAGAATTCACTAAGAAAGAGATTATTAAAATAGCAGGAATTAGAGAGGATAAAATTGATGTTGTATACCAAGGTATTGACCATTTGAAATATTATCCAATGGACAAAGAGAAATGCAAAGAAAGATTTAGTTTAAATATAGATGATAAGTATATATTGGTTGTGGCATCAAATGAGGAGAACAAGAGGATGGATTTGACAAAGAAGGTATTTGATGAAATTAGGAAGCAAAGGAAAGATATAAAAATGTTAAAAGTAGGATATGGAGAGACTTTGGAAGGAGAGGAAATAATAAATCCCGGTTGGGTTCCAGAGTCAGAGATGCCAGCTTTGTTCAATGCTGCCGATGTTTATTTGCATACTTCAGAATATGAAGGATTTGGTCTCCCGGTTTTAGAAGCGATGGCTTGTGGCGTTCCAGTCGTAGTAACTAATAAAGCGAGCATTCCGGAAGTTGTAGGAAATGCAGGTGAAATGGTTAATTTAGATTCTGAAGATTGTGTTGAGCAGTTTGTGGAGAAGATATTGGAAAACATTGATAAAGGAAAAGATGAAAAAGCTATTAAGCAGAGTAAGAAGTTTTCATGGGAGAGAACTGCTAAGGAAACAATTAAAGTTTATGATACGATGATGCGAAAAGGGGGTAGTTAATTAACGATGCCAGACGTTAGTGTTTTAATATGCACAAAAAATAGGCCTGAGAGCATTAAAGAGTTATTAGAAGCATTAAATAAACAAACTTATGATGATTTTGAAGTTGTTATTATTGATGACAGTGATAGAAAAATCTTTAAAAAAATAGAAAAGAATATAACTCTTGTAAAACCGATGGAACATATTTATAGAGGGGGAGGCGGCGGTAGAGTTTCTGCTTTAAATTACGGTATTAGAAAATGTAGTGGTGAGATTATTGCGTTTACTGATGATGATTGTTTACCGTCTCCTGATTGGATACAGAATGCCGTTAAATATTTCGTAAGTAATGAAATTATTGGCATTGAAGGGTTAATAACTTCAAATATTGACCCATCTAAATACAGGACCTACAAGATATTAACTAATAAGAGGTTTTTAAGCGGTAAGGAATGCCTATATGATGGTTTCATGACAGCTAATATGTTCTATCGAAAAGCTGTCCTTAACAAAATTGGTGGTTTTGATGAAAAATTTGAGCCATTCCTCCGTGAGGATTCAGATCTTGCATGGAGAGCAATGAAGCATGGAAAAATAATATTTGCTAAGGATGTAATTGTTTTTCATCCGGCTATAACGGGGAAGAGTTTCAATCCTATGCATTACATGAATGACGCTTATCTGTTTTATAAGCATCCAAAAGAATATATTGAATACTTTAAGTCACAATACTTGTTCAAAGAGTTTTGGTATTGGGTATATCTGATCAAAGGGGCCAAAAAGTTCAATGTTTATATACCAATATATAAATTGGCTATGTTAACACCCTTAATAGCTATGAAAAAGCTAATTAGGAGGTATAGAAAAAAATGGTATTAGAAGGGCAAAATTTAAAAGATATCCCTACACTGGTTAAAGGGTATGTCAAAGAGGGTTTTGGAGTCTTATGCAATAAAAACAGCTTTGTGATTTATCTGCAAAGAAATTATCCATCTATATTCCATAACATAGTTACTCAGAGAATCACCTCAAGAAGAAAGTTCAGATGGTGCGGGGTTGATTTTTACACAGTTAATGGATCTCTATCATGCTCTTTATATTCGATAATAAACGATGGACAATATTCCATTCCAGAATGTCATGTTAAAAAAGGGAATATAGTTCTTGATTGCGGAGCGCATATCGGTATCTTCTCTTACAGTGCAATTTTAAGAGGCGCCGAGACTGTATATAGTTTTGAGCCGTGGAAAGAAGCATATAGTGTTCTGGCTAAGAACATTGAGCTTTGGAATTGCTCAGAGCGAATTATACCTGTAAATATGGCAGTCTCTTCAGACAACAGCAAGAAAACCTTTTACACCTACAAAAATCCTGATGGCAATTCACTTTATCTATGGAATGATAAAGGCAGAGGGCACTTAATAGCATCACCCAAAGTTGATTGCATAACCATAGATGCTTTTGTCAAGGAGTATGACATTAAAAGGGTTGATTTTATTAAGATAGATACTGAGGGGTCAGAACTTAATATCTTAAAGGGTGCAAGAAGAACTATTAAGGAATTTAAGCCAAGATTGACTATAAGCGTTTATCATAGACCTGAAGACAAGGAGAATATTCCCAACTACATTTACTCGGTAAGAGAAGATTACAATTATAAGATAGTTAAGATAGGAGATGAGTGCGGCTATTGGTGGTAGTGGGGGAAAGTAAATGAAGCTAGCATTAGTTTACATAAATAAAGGCATTTTTTGTGATAAAATTGCACCATTAGGGTTGTGTAGCATTGCTAATTATTTGAAACAGTATATGCAGAGTTCCAATATTAAAATTAGAATTGTGGATCAAAACACAGAAAATATTTATAATTCTATTAAAAGTGTTGATCCTGATATAATAGGTGTTTCTAGTGTTACACAAAATTTTGAGGAAGCTAAAAATTTTATGAACTTTGCTAAGCAACAATTAGGTGTTCCATTAATTTTTGGGGGGGTGCACATTTCTACATTGCCATCTTCCTTACCAAAGTATGTTGATGTAGGAGTAATAGGCGAAGGCGAGGAGACTACATTAGAACTAATGAATATATTTAAAGAAACTACCGATTTTCAAGAAAGCGACCTACAAAATGTTAAAGGAATTTGTTACTATAATAGCGGAAAACTTAAAATCAACGAAAAAAGACCTTTAATTGAACCTTTAGATAAAATACCCATTCCCGATAGATCATTACTGAATATGAAGCATTATTTAGAGAGAACAAGTATTGTCCCATTTAGGTTTAAAAGAAATGCACATATTTTAACCTCCCGAGGTTGTCCATACAAATGTGCATTTTGTTCAACAAGTGTATTTTGGGGTAAACCTAGAGCATTTTCTGCGGATAGAGTAATAAACGAAATAAAAAGTCTAATAAACAATTATCATGTTGAATTGATCCATATTTTTGACGACTTGTTTATAATAAATCGGAAAAGATTTTTTGAGATTGTTGATAAAATAGATAAGGAAAAAATCAACCAAAAGGTTATGTTTATGTGTTTAGCAAGATCAGATTTATTGGATGACAAAATTATGGAAGCATTTAAAAAAATGAATGCCGATTGCATAGGCATAGGATTAGAATCTGGGAGCGAAAAAGTGTTAAAGTATCTAAAACGAAATACCATTACAGTAAATCAAAATGAAAAAGCAATACAATACTGTCTTGATTACAAAATTACATGTATGGGAAGTTTTATGATTGGAAATCCAAACGAAACAAAAGAGAATCTTGAACAAACGTTGGCTTTAATAAAGAAAAACCAATACAATCCATATCTTTCTGCAATTACTTATATTACAACTCCTTTGCCAGGCACTGCACTATGGGAATATGCTAAGGAAAAAGGAGTAGTAAGTGAAGATATGAATTGGAATGAGTTATGTATGGATATACCTGATAACATTGAACGTCTAAAAAAGGCTCCGTTATTAGCTGATGTTAATATAAAAGATTTTTATGATATATCTCAATTGTTTAGAGAAGAAAATGAAAAGCAACAATTCAAGAATTATCCAATTATACTCTCACCAGAATTACTTAAAGAAGCTATGTTTAATCCTAAAAAAGCATTTAAATTTGTATTAGAGATTCTAAAAACTAAATGGGGCATATACAAAAATTTCAAACAAAGAGAGGAAATGAGGAGATAGAGATGAAAATTTTATTTATAAATCCACCTGGATACGGAACAAATGAATATCCAACAATTGGGAGGTTAATTGCAATTACACCTGAAATAGCCATAAAAAGGTTAATCAGAAAAATAAACACTTTAAGGAGGCGAACCAAGTTTAATGAAATCTAGTATACTATTCGTTCATTTTCAAAAGCCACATCCAGCACATGAAGGTTTTGCAAAGGCAATTAATGCAGATTTTTTGTATTATGATAGGTTTAATATAAAAATTAGACCAAAAACGTTTAGATTTTTTATTAATGGAATTTTTATGCCTAAATACGATGTTTACCTATGCGAGGGAGGGGATCCGCTAATTCCTGTAGTATCCAAAAAATTATTTTCATCAAGGGGAAAAGTAATTGAACTCATAGCCGATGAAACCTACATAATGATGACATTAGGCATACCAATTAAAAGTAGACACCATAATTTTATTTTTAAAATAATATCTTCAAGAATAGATGGTGCAATTGCAGTTTCTGAATTTGTGAAAGAAGAGGCGAGAAAAATACTTGAGTGCCCAATAAAAGTTGCATATCCATATATTGAAGAGAATATGTATGAAAAACTTGGACATATTTATCCTGATCTCGAAGGACATAATATTATCTCTGTTGCTTATTCACATTCAAAAAATGGTATGGATATTTTAGTGGATGCCTTTAAAATAGTTAAAAAAGAAACACCAGATGCTGAACTTTGGATTATTGGAAAGGGATATCCTGAGAAATGGAATGAAATTGAAGGTATCCATGTAACTGGATTTGTGGATGACTTACTTCCTTTTTTAAAAAAAGCCAGTCTTTTTGTATTAGTAGGAAGGGGGCAAACATTTCCAGTCTCCACACTTGAGAGCTTGAGAGCTGGACTTCCAACAATCGTAAGTAAATATACTGGAACAAAAGAAGTTGTTGGGCACTTGGGAAGAGAATTCGTAAGGGAGATTAATGCTGATGATGTAGCGAAAGGGATAATCAAGTATTTTGATTTATCTATTGAAAAAAAGAGAAAGTTATCCAAGCAAGCAAAAGAATTATCAAGAGAGTTTAATAAAAGTGACAAATGCGAAGAGTTCAAAAAGCAATTCAAATTAATTTTAGAGGAGATAAAATGAGCAAAATAAAGCCAAGAAAACAAATACTATATGAAAAATATTATGATAAAAACCTTCCACCAGATAAAAATCAACTGACAGAGCATCATTTTGATGTACAAAATATAAAAACAAACATGATTGCTATACCTAAATTAGTGAGGGCTATAGAATGGAAATTTAGATTTTTATCGACATTAGGTGAAATGATCATTATCAGAGCAAAAGTTATTAAAAAAATGGGTGAATACGATGTTATAATTGGAACAACAGTTGTAAGAAAAGCGGCGTTTGCCTTCAATAAGTTCATGCAAAACCAGAAGGAAATACAAGAAAACTATCTGCAATCTAAATTAGTAATCGCTACTGATGAACCTGATTTTGCAGAAGAATTGAAAGAGTATTTGAAGACATACAGAATAAAAGGAGATATTGTTATTTATAAAACAGAAAAACCAGATTATGCAAAAGATAGAATATGGAGTATTGCTTGTGGGAGAGAAGCTATCCGAAAGTATGCCTTGAAATCAAATGCGGATTATCTTTTCTCTGTTGATGCTGACATGATACACGATCCACAGGTTATAAACATAATAAAAAAAGAAATTGAGGGATACGATGTCGTTCAGAGTGGTTATAGGTTACATTCAAAAGAGCTAAATGCGATTGGGTTTGGATTAACATCTGCTTTCATCGGAAGGGAGATACTTGAAAATATCAGATTTGGATGTTACGAGTTCAAAAATCATCAAGTTATCGATGACGGAGAAGTTTTCGAGAGAGATTTAGTTAGGGCACGTGCAAAAATTAAGAAGGGAATATTTTTAAAAATTAACCATTACATTAGTAAAAATGAAATGATTCCAATAGAGCCACAAAATTTAACATTTTTCCAAAAAATAACCACATTACCTTTACTTAGATACATTTTGATAACTTTGAGCATAATATTAAAACATGATATAAGCAGATCACTACAGCATTTTATACAGAGAAGGCAAAAAGATAATTGTGTTCCTCTTATTTTTTCTTGTTTGAAAGCTGGGTTGTTCAGGAGTATCGTTGTTCGTAAAGATGAAAACTATTTAAAAAAATTTGCTAAATCCAGAGCTAATTCAAAATATGCATGGCAGATAAAAAGGAATAGGATATATCAGCTAATTAGTGATACCCAATATACTTCAGTATTAGATGTAGGATGTGGAGACGGGGAGCAATTAAAACAATATGTTAGAGATGATACTTTTGGCTGTGGATTGGATATTGACTTAGATAAAATAAAAAGTATCAATAACAATAATTCCAATTGTTTTGTATGCTCAGATGCTCAAAATCTGCCTTTTAAAGATGAAACATTCGATTTGGTAACAGCAACCGAGGTTATAGAACATTTACCAGATCATAACCGTTTTTTAGGTGAAGTCCACAGAGTATTGAAACCAAATGGGTTTTTATTTCTTTCAACCCCTAATCAACTTCAAATATCTGCGCTCATAATGAAAATAGTGGAGTTTATTAAGGGCACTAAATTTTTAGATGTACCAGACCATATCTCAAAACTCACACCAATAAAGCTGAAAAAAGAATTGAAAAGAGCAGGATTTATAATAGAGTCCTTAGATTACGGTGCATTTAACCCTTATATTCTTCCACCATACGTCCTATTTCGCGAAAACGAATTAATTAATAAACTCTACAGATTTTTAGATAAACTTACGAATCTAAGAATATTAAAGCCTTTATTCAAGTGGGATATGATAGTAAAAGCTGTAAAGCCAAATGGTTAATCAGGTGATAACACAATGAACTATTCCTATAACATCCATAACATCGTAAAAATAGATTCGAACATTCCAGTGTCATCTGACTACTTTAGAGTGGAGTGGGTATCTGATCCAGATTTAGTCATCAGGCTTAAAAAGGAGGTTAATTTTTCTAAGAAAGGACTTAGTAGGCTTGATTATTGGTTCTACGGTAAAGAAGGAGAAGATATTGTTTATTACGAGGACATCGTTTTCGGCGTGAAAAACAAAGTGCTGTTGAAAAATCTCGATGAAAAAACAGAAGTTTATGTAACAAAACCAACTTTAAGGTTAGACCGTTTTTACCCACCTCGCTCACGAAGGAGTTTTAGCGATTTGATAGACACGATAATCAGAATAAAACAAATTGAAAAAAGTTTTTTAAATATACACGCTTCTTGTTTATCCAAAGATGGTTCAGCAATTCTTTTAGCAGCATTCCCACAGATGGGCAAGACACTTTCAACCATACAATTACTAAAAGATGGCTTCAACTACATAAGTGATGATACAGTTCTTGTCGATAGTAATGGCAATTCTTATCTTACCCCTTCCGATTTAGATATTCATTATGATTCCTTAAAGTTTATAAACAAAAAAGAGATTGGTACTCAAAAATATTATAAAATATTACTTAAAACATGGCTTATGAAAAAAAGTAGATTTATAAATAGGCTTCTTAAGCCTCCGAAAATTAATTTGTTAGATATAGAGGATAATGAGATGACAAGAAAATCCAGGGTTGAAATTGCATGTTGTCTCGAAATAGGAGAAAGGCAAATAAAAGAAGTCAGCAAGGAGTATTTAGCTAAAAAAATACTGGTGATAAATGCTTATTCGCTGCCGAGAATCTATACAAATCCATTTGTATGGGTCTACTCTTACTTTAATGACTTCGATGTCAATAAAATTAATGGAAAGGAGAAAGAGAATCTTTTAGGTTTTTTATATGGGTGCAACTGTTATAGTTTAGCATGTAACGACCAGAATTGGATTTCTCTTTTTAAGGATATGGAGGTGGTTTGATGGTCAAGTTGCTGTTAAGTGAGGAAGAGCGTGCTATTGTAAACATCTTAAGTTCGGAGAAAGACGCAAAAACGTTGCCCGAAAGCCTTCCAGTAGATTTTATAATTAATAACAGGATTTGTTATTTGCTTTATGAAAAGATAGGAGAAAAACTTGAATCAAAATTTGATCCTAACGAATTGGAACGAATACGTAAAAAGGCAGAAAGCATGAGATTTTCAGTGGATGAGGGATATAAAGTATCTAAAATTTTCAAGGATGATAATATTGATTTTGCTTTCTTATTTAAAGCTATCAGATCACAGTGTGACAGCACAGACATTGATGTAATTGTTAAAAAAGATCAAACTAAAAAAGCAAAGGGCATATTAGAGAAAGTTGGGTATTTTCTCACAGTTTGGGGAGAGGAGGAAGTGTATGTTAACTCTAAAAACGGTAAGACGGTTCAAATAGACCTCACTCCTAAAGATTTTGATATAATAAAAATTCTAAGTAATAAGAATGAGATAAAGAGTATATATGTTCCTTCTCCTAACGATGAATTGATTATATTGGTATTAAAGTCAATTACAGGACGCCGACCAATTAGGTTATCTGATATAGTCCATATATCTGATTTATTAAAAAATTGCGATATAAAATATATTCAGGGTAATACTGAAAAAAGTTGGTTTGTGCCTTTTCTTCACTATATTTATACAGTTAATACACTACACGAGGCACTATACCATAAAAGTATAGAATCTCCACTTGTCAAAATTGCTGGTGAGTTACATAAAAACTCAAGGATACTTAGGTTTTTGTCAAAAATCGAGACTAAGAAGATAAAATTACCATTTAGATCAAAGATTTTAACTAATTTTTGTTTTGCACATAAAGTGTTATATGACATAAAACATTTCAGATTTAGAGAAAGTATTAGAGATATATCAGCTTACTTTTTACCTATAACTTCACGTAGAAAACTTGTAACTTCTGCTTTGAGCAGAAAGAGAATGGTGGTCTGCTTTACTGGAATGGATGGAACAGGGAAAACATCACATGCAACAAAAATCGTTGAAACATTTAAAAACATGGGAATACCATGCCAATATGTTTGGTGTAATTGGCTTCCAAGGGTTTCTTATCCGCTTATGGCACTTGTTTATCTTATGACAGGAGGATACAGGAGAAAAGATTACTATAGAAGCAAGATATTAAGAAGGATTTGGAATTATCTTGTAATCTTCGATTTTATTTACATTTATCTCCTTAAGGTTAAGATCCCGCTTCTCATTGGCAAGAATGTGATTTGCGATAGATATGTCTATGATATGATAGCAGACCTCATGTACGATGGATTATACAATGAAAGAGCATCAAGAATTCTTTTAAAACTCATTCCAAAGCCAGATTTGATATTTATGTTAGATGTTCCTGAGAATGTTTCAGATTTGCGCAAAGACGATACAAAGGATTCGGTAAATATTAAGGAATCGGATAATGCGATTGATTATTTGAGGATTCATAGGGATAGTTACTTAAAGATTACAAAATCGCTGAATATCCCGGTAATAGATGCTACAAAGGATTTTGAAGAGTTGCATGAGGAAATTTACAAGCATGTCCTCCGAACATATATAGCCAAGCAAAAATAAAACAAAAGAGAAAATGTCCTCAACTAACAACCACTTAAAGAATGCAATTTTTATCTTTACCATATTACTATTGCTTGGTATCACTAATGTTACAATAGCAACTGCGAGTGCGAATGCTCAGAATTTCAGCATTGTCGTTCTACCAGATACGCAGCACTATTCTGAATGCTATCCACAAATCTTCACCAACCAGACACAATGGATCGTTGATAACCAGGACAGGTTAAACATAAAATTCGTTGTATTTGAAGGCGATCTGGTTGAGGATGCAAACAATGACACACAATGGAGAAGGGCAAACGAGAGCATAAGCATCCTTGATGGGAAAATCCCGTATGGAATATTACCGGGAAACCACGATGAAAACATCATAGAATGTGAAAGATGTTTTCCAGCAAAAAGGTATAAGAATTATTCTTATTGGGGTGGGAGTTACAATCACAACAGAGATAATTACCAGTTGTTTTCCGCTCTCGGAACCGATTTCATCGTTGTTAATCTCGGTTGGAAGCCAAGCAGTGATGAGATAAACTGGGCAAATAATGTTCTTCAAAACCACTCCCAAAGAAAAGCAATAGTCGTAACACACGGCTACATAAATAAATATGCTATCAGAGATGTTCACGGACTTGGTGATACTTCTTATATCTGGGATGATCTGATAGTTCCAAATAAAAACGTATTTCTGGTTTTATGCGGGCATGCTCATGCTGAATCGAGAAGAGCGGATTGGGTTGATGGAAGAGTGGTTCATCAGGTGCTTGCAAATTATCAGCAACGCCTCAGTGGAGGGAATGGCTGGTTGAGGATTATAGAATTTAAAGACAATGAAATTACAGTTAAGACCTTCTCACCATTTCTCAACAAGTATGAAAAAGATAAGAATTCAGAATTTAAGTTGGAAGAGAAGCCTTTACAGCCTGATTTCGTTGATATGATCTCATGGAGGCTTGGGAAAGCATTTAAAATGCTGCTAGAAACGGTAAATCAGAGACTCAAAAATGGAGAAACACTTTATTTATATCCATATAAAGACGTATTATAATTTAAGAGAGGTTGAGAAGAATGGTAGAAGTGCTACTGAAAATTCCTGAAGATTTCAGGTGGATATTGAAGAGCGGAGAGGATGTAAAGTTTTTGGAGTCTATATTAATTCAAAAGCTATGTGAGATAAGAATAGGCGATATATTGGCGGAGAAGAGCGAGTTAAAAATGGAAGACATTGATGAGATGGATCATCTGATCAAGGAAGGATTGTTTAAAAGAACAAAGGAAATAGAATGAAATTCGTCATAGATACAAATGTTCTCTTTTCTGCAATGGTCAAGAAGTCTATTACGAGAAAAGCATACGAAGATAGTTAAAAAAGAGGTTTATAAGGATAAAACTTCCGTAGCAGAAGAGGTAATGAAAGAAATAGACAGAACAGATTCTCCTTTTTTGGCTTTAGCCTTAGTATTAAACTGCTCGATATGGTCAAACGATGGGCATTTTAAGCACCAAAGTTTGATTAATGTTTATACTACAAAAGAGATATTGGAACTTTTAAAGATGTGAGATACTCAAAAACACGCCTGCATCATTTACAATCCAACAATCTCCTTGAAATACCTTAAATCCTCCATTCCAATCCCCCTCACCAAGAGCAGAACTGATATATAAACAACTCCTGCAATTATAATCTCTAAAATCCCAATCAATATCGTATCAGGTCTCGGAGCTAAATAAAGAAAAGCAACCATCACCAGAGAAGAAAGTAAAGGCTTATAAATTGAACTTAATGCCGGAGATATATTCAGAACCCTCTTAGATAGAATACCAAGCGAAAGAAAGTTAAAATACCTTGATATAACCGTAGCAACCGCAGCCCCTATCATCCCATATCTTAAAATCAAAAAATAGTTCAGAAGAACGTTTAACACCATTGAAACAGTAACAACCATTGCCGGATATTCTGGCTTCTCCTTCGCATTGAATATCGTGCCAAAGAAATCAGTTGTGGATGTAATAATCAAAAATGATAGTGCATACAAAGGATAAACCGCAGGTAAATACTCAGCTCCATACACAACCTTCACGAAAGGCTCTGCAATGAATGCAAGCCCGAATGCAAAAGGAAAAGACAAAATTGCAGAATATTTAAACACTTTCTGAAAGGCATTAGTTAAATCATCTCCTTCTAACTGCGTGAACACTGGAAATAACACGCCTGCTATGGATGCCAAGCCTGCAATCGCAATCACGATGTTATACGAGGCACGGTAAAAACCAACGTATTCCGCAGCCATAAAAATTCCGAGCATTATGCTGTCCACATACGCAAATACAACACCAGAAATAGAGCCGATTGTGAGAAAACTTAAAAACCTCAGGATTCTTTTCCTATCTATTCGCTTTACTTCGCCTCTTAACAAAAATGCATGCTTCTTCACCAAGAAATAGAATAATACCAAAAAAGCGCCCAAGATTGATAAACAAAAACCAACGAGTGCACCCCAAACAGAATACCCAAGAATGACAAACAGAGGAATTAAGAGTAATCTAAGCCCCTCATAAATGGTGGACCTTATCGTGTTATACTTGAATTCCTGAAATGCATTGAACGCGCTATTTGTAAAGCCCAGAAGAGCATAGAGAAAAATAAAAGCTGCGATTATCTCTAAAGGTAAAAAAAGCGATGGTTTATGAAATACGTGAATTGCCAGTGGCTTAGCAAGCAAAAAAAGGATGACTGAGACCAGAAGGCTGAGAACAAGCTTGATTTTTACTAAATATTTAAAATATGACCTTGCAAGCGTCTCATCATTTCTTCCCAATGCATGCGAGACATATCTTATTAAAGTTCCATTTATTCCGAGGTCGGTGAAGGTCAACAGCAGAAATCCAACCGCTAAAGCGAGATGATAGATGCCAAATAGTTCTGGACGTAGCAATCTCGCCAAAATAATCGTGAGGATTATGCCTGCAACGTTCCCGATAAAAACTCCGGAACTGTTGTAAATCGAGTTCTTCAGTACTTTTCGCGCTAATTGAACCATGAATTATTACTTCGTCCTTGAATCATAAAAATGAATTGCTTATTGTATTTTAGCCGCCTAAATCTTCATTCCTAAACTCAACCGCATCTTCTCGACACTTCGCTTTGGAATTGATAAAAATCCTTCTTCCGTGATTTCTACATACAGCGTCATCTTTTATCTTTTCACCTCTATGTTTTATGTTCATATTACTTCTTTTTAGACTTTGCGTAATATTCTCCAAATTTGCATCCTATGAAGCCCGCGCCACCGGTTATTAAAATATATCCTATATATCTAATGGGTTGCCAAAAAGAGAAAAACGCATTCCCAAAAAACCACCGATACATAGATAGCCAAGTGCCATACCGATAAAACTTCCAGTGAAGCCTATCCCCGCTCCTTTTGCTATTTTTCGCAACGATTCGTTTAAATATGATTCTTCGTTTGGCATTTATCGGGTTCCCTATTTTTGATGATGGACAAGACATTAAGGATAAATCTCATTTATTCTCTTATTATTTCAATTCTAAAAACTCTTTTGGCGTTTGAACATTAAGATAAGTGCGATCGACGAAATGCTTTGTATTCCACGTAACGAATCTTGTGCAATGATGTTGTTCTGCAACCATTAAGATCATCGCATCCTGAAAATTCATCCTCAACTTTATTTTTTGGAATGTTTCCTCAAAAAGAGCCTCTACAAATTCGTTTACCGAAATGAAAGCAGTTGAAGGATACAGTATCCTCAAACCGTAAACTTCCTCAAATCCCTTAAATAATTTCATCAACTCTACCTCATTTAGATTGAAAGACGCTATACCAAGCAACTCAAATAAATTAAATATTGAGGTTGATCTCTCCTTAGCTTCTTTTAAAAACTCCTTATTAATCTCATATCTATCATCATTCGTGAATAATTTATCTATCACAAAAACATCGGTGTCGATAAAGATCATCTTCTCACCCGCAACGTAGTCATTACTTCCTCTGTGCTTTCTCCAAAACGTTTCTTCCACTCTTCTCCTTTTCTGAGCTTTTTCCATAACTCGTCCAGCTCTTTTTCACTGTAACCCGTCTTCTCGCTTTTTCCAATAAGTTGCCCTTCGATAAAACACGCAATTTCGCTTTTCTTCTCGCTCCCTAAGAAATGCCTAACCGCATCTATTACCACTTCGCTTCTATTTTTGTAGAAACCCTCTTCAACAAGTTCATTTATATCTTCAGCTAATTTTTTGGGCATTCTTATTTGTATTACATTTTTCGTCATGTAAATCACCTTTTATAAATATTCGTTTTGTAGTATATATAAACTTTCGATAAGTTAAGCGGGAAGAACATAAAAGGAAATCCCAAACTTACGCCCCAAATGAAAAAACAAGCTCAATGGGATACTTATTTTTGATATACCTAAAATCATCCCTTTTATTCTTCCTTTGTCTTCTTTTCCTTTGTAAAAAGAAACAAATCTCTGGATACCTGTATTAAATCCGACTAAAGAGTCGCTGCGATGATCATTCCTGCAAAGGCAAGACAAATCAAGCCATGGTCGCTTACTGCCGGGAATCTCGCAATTATTAACCTTGAGCCGTAGCCAAATGCTCTTCCTATTTAAAGCTCCAGTGAATCCTTTTTTGATTGAACTTTTTCTAAAAGTTTGCTTTCGCTATTTTTCTTAACGAAACGTCCAGATATGATTCTTCGTTTGGCATTTTCTTGCTAATTTATGTCTAATTTGCATAAAGATAGTATCTTTAGCTATTTTTAAGTCAAAGTTCCTCCTTTCCTAACCACACTCTTCTCAGAAATCCTAATAAAACACTCTATTCATCCCCCTCGATAAACTCGACATCTTCAAATCCCTTGAAATGTGCATCGCTTGTCACAATCCTTGCCCCTTCTTTTTTAGCTGTCGCATATTCGAGATTATAGCATCAGCCATACCCAGTCCCAATTTCAAAAATCCACCCATAAGAATCCAAGAGAATCAAAATCGATCCTCCTCATCCCTTATTTCTTCCGCGCTTATCCCCTTTATAAAACCTCTCATTTCTTCTATCGGTCGCTGAGGAATTAGATGTATGACACCATCTTTTTCGATAACGACCATTTTTTGCTTTGCCTTTATCCCTATCTTTTTCCTTATTTCTTCCGGAATCACCACTTGAAACCTCGAGGATACAGTTACAGCTTCCATCTCTATCACCTTTGTTTTCATTATTTGTAGTGGATAAATAAAAAGTTTCTGTTATACAAATCATCACAACAAATAAATATTTATATAAAGGAAGAAAAACTAAAAACTATCAATGGAGAAGGCGAAGGAGAGGTTATGAAGAAAATAAGTATAAGCATGAAAAAGATAGAAAAAACCTCTTTGATTTGCGGCATCATATTAGCATCGCTATTCTCCTTATCTCTTTATATAAGAGTCGCTCTACCTTACGACAGCGTTTTTAGTAGCGCATTCGTAAGGTTCGGAGGGAACGACCCCTGGTATAACATGCGACTCGTTGAAAACACACTGCATAACTTTCCGCATCGCATCTATTTCGATGCCCTCACGCAATACCCGCATGGCACAGAAGTCCCCTTTGCTCCTTTATTTGATTACTTGCTTGCAGTTATTATATGGCTAATAGGGCTTGGAAAACCGTTTGCTACCTTGGGTCAGCATGGAATAGAAGTAATAGGGGCGTGGTATCCCGCGGTTTTAGGTGCGCTTACGGTCATCCCGGTCTATTTTATTGGTAAAGAATTGTGGAACAGGAATGCCGGGCTTCTTTCCGCTGCTCTAATCGCCGTTCTTCCGGGTCAATTCTTATCCCGTTCCCTGCTCGGATTCACTGACCATCACGTTGCCGAGACGCTTTTCAGCACGATAGCCATGCTTTTTCTTATCCTAGCGGTGAAAAGCGCAAAAGAAAAAGAAATAACGTTTTATTCAGTATTGGAGAAGGATTGGGCTTCTTTGCGGAAGCCACTAATTTATTCCTTCTTTGCAGGTATCTTCCTCGGAAGTTATTACCTTTCATGGAGAGGCGCCCCGCTTTTCATATTCATTTTGCTTATTTATGCCGTAGTTCAATATATCATAGACCATGTCAGGGGAAAGAGTACTGATTATCTTTGCATCGTTTTCGTCCCAGCTTTTCTTATTTCATTAGCTATGATCGCTCCCGTGTATCACGCCGGCTCTTTCATTGAATTCCAGGCTATTTCTCTTTTCCTTGCCATTGCGGTATTCCTTACTCTAAGCGCTATTTCTTTTTCGCTTGACTTCAAAAAAATAGACCCTTATGGGTATCCTATTACGATATTAGCACTCGGTGTAATATCTTTTGTGCTTTTAAGTGTTTTGAATCCTTCTTTATACTCAATGCTAACAGGGCAGCTTCACATATTCATCCCTTCTGAGCATGCTTTAACCATAGCAGAGGTTCACCCTATGCACGTTTTTTCACCTTATACGGGAAGAATTGCTGACGCTGAAGCATGGCAATGGTTCACCACTACCTTCTTCATCGCGTTTGCCGCTTTCCCGTTGATTGGTTATAACATAGCGAGGAAATTTCGACCGGAAGAGATTTTTATCATCGTATGGAGTGCGGTAATGCTTTTCGCTTGTTTCGGTCAGAACAGGTTTGCAGCTTATTATGCCGTCAATGTTGCTCTTCTTTGCGGGTTCGTTTCCTGGAAGATTATTGAGTTTGTAGGATTTAGAGGAGAGGGAGGAATAGAAAAAGCGGGGCGTGAGCGAGAGGGGAAAAAGGTAAAAGGAAAGAAGAAGGGAGGAGCAGGTGGTGAAAATGTGCAGAAGGCAAAAGTTAAGGCAAAGCCAAAAGCTAAAATCGCTCATAAAGAAGTGAGGACAACGACAGAGAAAATAAAGCGGTATTTACGTGCGGACCTCATCATCACGGTTATCATCATTGGCTTGGTGGTGTTTTACCCACCGCTAAATGCGTCTTTAGCGAGTGCGAGAGGTGGTGGCGGTCCATCTTACGATTGGTATGAATCGCTTTCATGGATGAAAGAAAACACGCCTGAGCCGGGTGTTGATTATTATGATTTATATGAGGAGCCACTGCAGGGAGAAGATTATAACTATCCCGCATCTGCATATTCGGTAATAAGCTGGTGGGATTACGGTCATTGGATAACAAGAATAGCACATCGCATCCCTGTTGCTAATCCTTTTCAAGCTGGTATAGGCGGTCCCATAGGGAGCGATAATCCCGGTGCTTGTGTTTTCTTCATCGTAAAAAACGAAGCTGAAGCGAATGAAGTTGCAGATGCGCTCGGCGTGAGATATGTGGTGAGTGATTTCATGATGGCTGATGCTTGGAATGCATTCTACAACAAATTCGGTGCGATGACCGTATGGGCAGGCGACACCGGGGGATATTATGCACAGGTTGAGACAGAGGAGGGACCGAAAGTGGTACCAGGTGCAAAGTATTTCAGCACGGTAGTGGCACGACTTCACGTATTCGATGGCAAGGGAGTAGCACTCAGTGAAGATTTCTATTTAGAGCCTTTGCGCCATTACAGGCTTATTCACGAGTCGCCCAGCACGATAATAGCGGTAGGCGGGCAGGAGATAAAATTTGTTAAGGTTTTTGAATACGTAAAAGGAGCGAGAATAGGAGGAAACGCTCCTGACGGTTCTGTGGTTGAAGTAGCAACAGATGTAACCACGAATCGAGCGAGAGAATTTGTATATTCTGAGAGAAAGCTATCTTCTAATGGCTCATACGAGTTCGTTGTGCCTTATTCAACAGAAGGACCGATGGAAGGAGGCACGAATTTTGATGTTTTTGCATCGCCTTATAAAATAAAAGCAGGGCACCGGGAAAACGAAACAGTGGTGTGGGACGTGGAGAAGGAAGTAAGTGTTCCGGAAGAAGCAGTAATGGAAGGTAAAACGATAAAGGTTGATTTACTATCTTAAATTAAACTTAAATTGAAATGGCTATTGCGGAATAAACAGATGAAATGAAAGTGGTAAGAAACCTTGAGGATTATGGCGTTGAGACAGAAGGTGATAAAGATGATATGGAGTGACATCTTCTCTCATATCCCTCCAAAAGTCTTCGAAAAAGCTTATTTGCAATATTCTTCTACTTTACTAAATGCATCTATCTCGCACCATGGGACAATTCTATCTCTTTCCAGTCTTATATTAAGCATTTATGGGATAATGAAGACAGAAAGCTGGACTGAGACGCTTAATGAAAGAGTTAGAGAATGGTTTGAAAGAAAAAAAGTTTCTCCAATTCAGAAAGATGTCTTTGAAACACTTTTTAAGGAAAAAGATAGTTATGCAGGAGTATATGGAACTGACGCAAGAAGGCTTGGAGTAGCAGTAAAGGGGCATCATGACGATTATGGCTGGGCAGAATGGCTGCAGTGTGACTTTATGAGCTTGACAGAGTTTGACGAACTATTACAAAAGGCTGGTATTGTAGAAAGACCTGAAAAAATAGCTCAATCTGAACGCAATTTTAACGATTTCGCCATTGATAGAAACCTTCATTCAGCAGGAGGACCTGTCCCCAGCAAGATCACTGCTGAAATTATGAGAAATCTTCCATTACGTTTTGATTTACATGATCCTAATTACCCTCTACATACTCTTAGAGCAGAAGAGGAACCCTATAAATCCGACTACGGTAAATATAATGGAAAATACCAATACCACAGCGATTACGGTATTATAGTAGTAGGTTCAAATCCAAGAGATAACTCAAAGAAAGCTTTAGGGACGTTTGGGTGTCATGGTTACGGCTCGCTAGCAGCAGCGAAAGCAATAAGCCTCGATAAACATTTCAAGATTCTTGATCAAGAATATGAGATCTCAAAAGTGGATAAAGGAGTGATCAATGATATACAGGACGGTTTGAAGAGGGGCATGAATTTTTACATAGTTGTAGAGGCTGAAATAGAAAAGGGCCAGATAGTATCCATTAGTAAATGTGAGGGTCCTATTTTTGACTCTGCATGGTCTAAAGAGGATTTAAACAGATTCAAACAACTTTCTAAGGATGGCGAACCTCTGTAAAGTGCTTTATCCCGTTTGACCGGGTCTTATGCGATAATCGTTGCAGCAAAGGGTTTTGATGGTTTAGTAGCAGCGAGGAAAGAATCTCCACTTATTATAGGCGTTGGCGACCGTGAAAACTTCATCGCTTCTG
>Ga0209986_10001426_pt1 | contig 22863 bp, 17 predicted proteins | sample BlataG_FD_183168 | JGI IMG/M metagenome (GOLD analysis project Ga0209986, IMG submission 183168) | Deep subsurface microbial communities from Black Sea to uncover new lineages of life (NeLLi) - Black_00105 metaG (SPAdes) (version 2) | ecosystem: Environmental > Aquatic > Marine > Oceanic >... | reverse complement strand
ATATTGGGGTTGAAGCAGGTGGTAACGCTTTGAGCAGTTGGTTTAAGAATACTGTTATTGGTTATCAGGCACAATACCACCAATTCAATGCAAGAGAGAGCGTTGCTATTGGACATCAGGCTATGTTTGGTGGTGTAGCTTGGAACGGTAAAGTTTCTTGGTACAATACTGCAATCGGTTCATCAGCACTCAGGAGTCTTTCTGATACTGTTGCGGGTACCGATAACAATAGTGGCAATACGGCTCTTGGTGCTTATGCATTGACCAATCTAAAGAACCAATCAAACAATGTAGGCGTTGGATACAATGCAGGATTTAGTTTGGCATCATTCTGTCAGAGCAATACTGTAATTGGTGCTAATACTCTTAATGATGAAAGCATTGAAGAGCAATTCAACTTTAATACCATTGTCGGCTCTAATATAGGTAGTAATACAATTAATGGTAATGCTATAGGTGTGTCCTATAACACCGCACTTGGGCATTCGTCTTTCACTGTACAACCCGGACAAGCAGCAGGTACCTTTCAAGGAGCGTCTTTAAACACTTTTATTGGGCATCAAGCAGGTCATAGATTACGACCTTATAGTGTTTTGAATAATTGGTCCGTAGACAGAAATGTCGGGATTGGTAATGCAGCATATTATCAAAGTGGTGGATTCGACAACATTGCTATAGGAGATAACGCCCTTGATAATGCTTACGGTGACCGCAACATTGCCATAGGAAAAGAATCAGGGGGAGAATATAATGTTGGAGATAACGACAATATTGCTATTGGAACAAGAGCAGATTGGAACAGCGCATTGATTGGTATAACTGTAAAACAACAAAACATTGCAATTGGCAATAAGAGTCGTGAGTTAACATCCGGAGGTATTCATAATATCGCTATTGGATTTGAGTCTCAACAGAGAAATAACGGAGAAGGAAATATCACCGTTGGTGGACTCTCAATGACAGATACAGCTGCTTCTTTCACAGGTAGTTTCAATGTGGCTATGGGATACGGTGCTTTGTCTAAAACAGGAAATGGAGAATACAATACTGCCGTAGGTAATGATGCAGGATTTGATATTGTAGGCGGGGTGAACAACACTGCAGTTGGAAAAGGTGCAGGAAACGGTTTGACAACCGCATCAAACACTACTTGTCTTGGTAAGGATGCAAAAGCGTTGGGAAATGATGAGGTTGTGTTAGGTGATGGATTTGTTACAACACTTCGTTGTAACACCCCTGTTATCTCCGCACTATCAGACCAAAGAGATAAAACAAACATCCAACCTTTAGGATTGGGAGTTGACTTTTTGATGGACTTGAATCCTGTTAGTTGGGATTGGGACAGAAGAGATGAGTCAATGAAAGGATACAAGGACGTGGGATTTGTGGCTCAAGAGTTGGACTCTGTCAGAAGTGAATACAGTGTAGAAGACATCTTACATAAACTTGTAGACAAAACAAACGCTGACCAATATTGGGCAGCACCATCTGTACTTATTCCTGTGCTTGTAAAAGCAATTCAAGAACTAAAGGCAGAAATAAACGAATTGAAGAATGGCACGAATTAGTACATACCCCGTAGACAGTAGTGTAAATGGATTAGATATTTTAATTGGTAGTGATGCCGATGATGCAAACATCACCAAGAACTATCGAATCGATTCTATCTCTGCATATACTAAATCAACTCTGAATCTTGGAGTAACTCAAGTATTATCAGCAACGGATACTACCAACCAAGAACCTGCAGGATTAGATACACCATTGCAGGTAACCTTTGGTCCTGCACAAAATGGACCTTCAGACCCTGTTCAGTTAGACGCTCTTGGAAACATTACATTTAATCAAGCAGGTCTTTATCTATTTAATGGTTACAGTAACTTTGAGAGACAAGGTTCTTCAGGCGGTGTAACGGTTACTTTATTTAGAATATTATTAAACGGTGCTCAAGTAAGTCGAACAAAAGGTGTTGACTTATCAGGCACAGGTCTTATGTTCCCTTATGAACTGACCATTCCTATACAAGTAAGTGCAGGAGATGTGTTGACTTGGGAGATTATGAGAGACAGTTCAGGAGTAAATGGAGGTGGACTATATACTCATACTGTATTAGGTGGTTGGAGTAACGTACCATCAGCAGATGTATTCATCTACAAGATAGGTGTGTAATTTTAAATAAAATAAAATGGACATTAGAAAAATTTCCATTGGTCCTGACTATAAGTCGGGGGCAATGCACTATATAGTAGGTCAAGAAGTATTGGGTGGTAAACACACTATTCACCTAATCAAATTCTACGAAGAGACTGAATCAATAAAAATTTGGATTGAAGACGATGAAGGCGTAGTGATGTTGTGGAAAGAGTTCACACATACTATGCCTGTTTCTATTGAATACAACATAAACTTTTAAACTATGGATGACCTTCAGAAAGAACTTGAAATCTTAGAAACGCAGAAAGCACAAACTGATGATTTTGAAGAGCAACTGAATATTGCTGATAAAATTCACAACATTAAAATGAAATTGAATGGGGTACGACCAATGGACTCATATGTAGAGTGTGTTGGGTGTGGCTCGTAAAATGAAATGAAATCTATAAATCAATTCATAGTGTCTCCAATGGGAGACAGTAGGTACAACAACACAAAGAATATTGCAGGTATTGACTTTGTTGTAAATACTTCGGAAGAAGATTTTCGATTTGCGAATCGAGAAGCAAAAGTCATTGCCACACCACTGAGTTACAGTGGACCCATTAAAGAGGGGAGTACCATTTTGGTACATCATAATGTGTTCAAGTTCTACAACGATATGAAGGGCAGGAGAAAAAGCGGTAAGAGTTTTCTCAAGGAAAACATTTTCTTGATTGACTACGACCAACTCTTTGCCTACAAGAACGATGAAGAATGGTATGGGTATGATAGATTTTGCTTTGTTGAACCTATTCCCGCAGAAGACAGTTACATCCACAAGCCTTTTTCTCACGAGCCTTTAATGGGAAAAATGACTATATTGAATGAGTCGTTAGAAAAACAAGGCGTTAAGGTTGGAGATATAGTTTCTTTCAAACCTGAAAGTGAATACGAGTTTAGAGTTGACGATGCTTTGATGTATAGGATTTTTGACCACGCAGTAACATTAGTGTTATGAATTCAAAAGAAATAAAGAAAAAAATAATCGAAGCGGGACACAGAGCGGTGGAGCAACTGATTAAGGTTGCTAAAGAAGAAATCATCAAACCTAATCCTGAAGACGATTTGGCTGCAGACAGATTAAAGAATGCTGCTGCAACCAAAAAGTTAGCAATATTCGATGCTTTTGAAATCCTCAAAAGGATTGAAGAAGAGAAAGAAGCATTAAACGATGGAGTGGTTGTAAATGAGAAAGTAAATACAAAACAAGGTTTTGCAGAGCGCAGGTCTAAATAACGAACTATACAGAGTTGTACAAGATTATGTACCTAAAAACGTACTTGCCAATAAGAACAGAAACAAGTCTTGGTTGTACGGGTACAATGACAAGTACGACTTTGTTGTTATTTCCAAGACCGGAGAAATAGATGAGGTAATTGAAATCTCAGGACTAAAGATTGCATTACCTAAAGCACCTAAAGAGTGTCTTCAAAGACACTCAGACAAGACAGAACAATATTGGGAACGAAGAGAGTTGCCAAAGCCACTGACCAAAATCCAATCTATTTTTCAATGGAATGAGATGCCTACTGAGTTCAAGAACAGGTGGGTAGATTATATCGAGCAAGAGTTCGACTACAGAGAGGAAGGGGCTTGGTTTATGAACAACGGAGTTCCTACCTACATCACAGGCTCACACTATATGTACCTTCAATGGACAAGCATTGATGTGGGTTACCCTGACTACCGTGAAGCCAACAGATTATTCTACATTTTTTGGGAAGCCTGTAAAGCAGACAAACGCAGTTACGGAATGATTTACCTCAAGATTAGACGTTCAGGATTTTCCTTTATGTCATCATCTGAGTGTGTTAATACCGCAACCCTTGCAAAAGATGCAAGAGTTGGGATACTGTCTAAGACGGGTTCGGATGCCAAGAAGATGTTTACCGACAAGGTTGTTCCTATTAACAACCGACTTCCGTTTTTCTTCAAGCCAATTATGGACGGTATGGACAAGCCAAAAACTGAATTGGCGTATCGTGTTCCCGCATCCAAGATTACCAAGAAGAATATGTACAACGTGGACAAGGACTTTATTGAGGGCTTGGATACCACGATTGATTGGAAGAACACGGACGACAACAGTTACGATGGTGAGAAACTATTGCTTTTAGCGCACGATGAGAGTGGTAAGTGGGTGAAGCCTAATAACATTCTTAACAATTGGCGTGTCACAAAAACCTGTTTGCGTTTGGGCAGTAAGGTTATTGGAAAATGTATGATGGGTTCCACATCTAACGCATTGAACAAGGGTGGTGATAATTTCAAGAAAATGTACTACGATTCTGATACAACCAATCGTAATGCAAACGGTCAAACGAAGAGTGGGTTGTATTCATTATTCATTCCAATGGAATGGAATATGGAAGGATTCATTGATAGATACGGTATGCCCGTGATGCATAAAACCACCAATAACCCCATAAGAGGCATTGATGATGCATTTATCCATCAGGGAGCGATTGACTATTGGGAGGCTGAAGTAGATTCATTGAAGAATGATGCTGACGCATTGAATGAATACTACAGGCAGTTTCCAAGAACCGAGTCTCACGCATTCAGAGATGAGAGCCGTGCATCGCTATTTAACCTGACAAAAATCTACCAACAAATCGATTATAACGATTCTGTTATACCTGAGCACTATTTTACTCGTGGTTCTTTTCATTGGAAAGACGGCATCAAGGATACAGAAGTTGTTTGGTCACCCGATAGGCGTGGAAGATTTTTGGTTAGTTGGACTCCAAACAAAAACTTACAGAACAGGTATGTACTTAGGAATGGAATCAGGTATCCTGCAAATGAGCACATTGGCGCATTTGGATGCGACTCCTATGACATCAGTGGAACAGTGGGCGGTAAGGGGTCTAATGGCGCACTACACGGATTGACCAAGTTCAATATGGACGAGGCTCCGAGCAATGAGTTTTTTTTAGAGTATGTCGCAAGACCGCAAACTGCAGAGATTTTCTTTGAAGAAGTTCTGATGGCTTGTGTGTTTTACGGTATGCCAATTTTGATTGAGAATAACAAACCTCGATTGCTATACCATTTCAAGAACAGGGGATACAGAGGATTCTGTTTGAACCGCCCTGACAAATCATTCAACAAACTATCCAAAACAGAAAGAGAGTTAGGGGGAATACCAAACTCGTCTGAAGATGTAAAACAGGCACACGCTGCGGCTATCGAGTCTTACATTGAAAAGTATGTTGGGATAGATTTTGATGGGACTTACAGAGAAGAGTCCGAGATGGGTAGTATGCCTTTCACAAGGACATTAGAAGATTGGGCAAAGTTTGATATTTCTAACAGAACTCGTTTTGATGCTTCTATTAGTTCGGGATTGGCTATTATGGCGTGTCAAAAACACCTATATCAACCTGAAAAGAAAGAGTCAAAAATAAAAGTTAACTTTGCAAGGTATACTAATGCGGGGACATTAAGTCAAATTGTTAGATGAAAGATGTAAAAATAAATATTACATCTGCAGGGTTTCCAAGCCAATTCGTTTCTGATGCAGAAAAAGCATCAGATGAATTTGGATTGCAGATTGGACAAGCCATTCAATACGAATGGTTTAAAAAGGATGGAAACCAATGCAGGTATTACAATCAATGGAGAGACTTCCATAGATTGAGACTATACGCAAGAGGCGAACAATCCATTAAAAAATACAAAGACGAAATTGCTGTTGATGGTGATTTGTCGTATTTGAACTTGGATTGGACACCTGTTCCTATCATCCCTAAATTTGTTGACATTGTAGTCAATGGTATGTCAGATAGGTTGTTCAAAGTAAAAGCCTACGCACAAGACGCATTATCTCAATCTAAGAGAAGCAAATACCAAGACCTAATGGAAGGTCAGATGGTAGCCAAAGATACCCTTGAAATCATTCAAAAGAAATCAGGGGTTGACCCGTTTATTATGCCCCCTGAAGAACTTCCGAAGTCTGATGATGAGTTGTCATTGTATATGCAACTCAACTACAAACCTGCAATTGAGATTGCAGAAGAGGAAGCCATCAATACAATTCTTGAAGAGAATCATTACATCGACCTTAGAAAGCGATGTGATTATGACTTAATGACGTTGGGTATTGCAGTAGCCAAGCACGAGTTCCTACCGGGAGCAGGTGTTGAGGTGAAGTATGTAGACCCCGCAAACATCGTATACAGTTATACAGAAGACCCTCACTTCAAAGATTGTTTCTATTGGGGTGAAATTAAAACTATGCCAATCATAGAGTTATTGAAGATTGACCCTACACTTACCAATGAGGATTTGGAAGAAATCTCAAAGTACAGTCAGTCTTGGTATGATTACTACAATGTGGCTCAGTTTTATGAGAATGATATTTTTTATCGTGACACCGTCACTGTAATGTACTTCAACTACAAGACCACTAAGAATATGGTCTATAAGAAAAAGATTCTTGAGACGGGTGGTTCTAAAGTAGTTGAAAAAGATGACCAATTCAATCCACCTGCTGAAATGATGGAGGAAGGAAGATTTGAAAAAATCTCCAAGAGAATTGATGTTTGGTATGATGGTGTAATGGTTATGGGCACGAACTACCTTTTGAAATGGGAGTTGGCTCAAAATATGGTACGACCAAAATCTGCAAGTCAACACGCACTACCTAATTATGTAGCGGTAGCACCAAGAATGTACAAAGGTGTGATTGAATCGCTTGTTAGAAGAATGATTCCTTTTACGGATTTGATTCAGATGACCCACTTGAAACTACAACAAGTTATTTCAAGGGTGGTTCCTGATGGTGTTTACATCGATGCCGATGGACTCAATGAAGTGGATTTGGGTACAGGCAATGCATACAATCCTGAAGACGCACTAAGGCTTTACTTCCAAACAGGTTCTGTTATTGGTAGGTCTTACACGCAAGATGGTGAGTTTAACAATGCAAGAGTTCCTATTCAGCAACTTACATCTAACTCAGGAGCATCGAAAACACAGATGCTCATCACCAACTACAATCACTATTTGAATATGATTAGAACGGTGACAGGTCTAAATGAAGCACGAGATGCTTCAACTCCTGACCCTGATTCATTGGTTGGATTACAGAAGTTGGCTGCACTAAATTCAAATACTGCCACAAGACACATTCTTGATGGTAGTCTTTACATTTTCAGAAGTATCTCTGAAGCATTGACCTATCGTGTTGCTGACATTTTGGAGTATTCAGATTTCAAAGATGATTTTGTCAATAAAATTGGTAAGTACAATGTAAGTATCCTTAATGAGATTTCAGATTTGTACATCTACGACTTTGGAATCTTTATTGAAGTTGCTCCTGATGAAGAGCAGAAAGCGCAACTTGAGCAGAATATTCAGATGGCATTATCTAAGGGAGACATTAACCTTGAGGATGCTATTGACATTCGGGAAATCAAAAACCTGAAACTTGCCAATCAGTTGCTGAAGTTGAAGCGTAAGCAGAAGCAAGATAGAGAAGAGCAGATGCAAATGCAGCAACAAGCAATGGTGGCGCAACAAAACTTGAAGTCTCAAGAGATGGCTGCTCAACTTGCGATGCAAAAACAACAGGCAGAACTACAGGGCAAGATGCAACTCAAACAAGCCGAGATAGCGTTTGAGATTGAGAAGATGAACAATGAGGCTCAACTAAAGAGTCAGTTGATGGCTGAAGAGTTTAACTACAATCAACAACTACACGGTATGCAGGAAAACGCACTAAATGAAAGAGAGTCTGCTCGTGAAGTTGCTAAGTCAAAACGCATCAGTCAGCAGAATTCTGAGCAATCAAAAATGATTAATCAGAGAAAGAATAATTTACCACCTTTGAGCTTTGAATCCAATGAAGATAGTTTAGATGGCTTTGATTTGGCAGAGTTCTCACCACGGTAAATTAAACAGAATTTAATTATTAACTTTGTAAAAAATAAAATCAAATGGAATTCAAGGTAAGAGAAGTTACATCTGTTGAGGAGAAATCTCAACAACAAGTGGAACAAGAATTGCTTGACAAGCACGAGCAAGAACAAAATACTGAAACTGCCGAACTCGGAAGTGAAAACACGCCAAACTCGGAAGTAGAGGTAAAAGAAAATATTGAAACTCCATCCTCAGAGTTAAATGAGGAAGGCGTTCTTTCATTTATTAAAAACAGATACAATAAGGAGATTACATCTGTAGACCAACTATTTGCTGAACGAGAAGACAGTGAAGAGTTACCTGAAGATGTGGCTGCTTATTTTGAGTATAAAAAGAAAACAGGAAGAGGCATCGAAGACTATGTGAAACTAAGTCGAGATTTCTCTTCTATGAACGAAGACCAACTTTTGAAAGAATATCTTTTGGCATCAGGGGAGGCCCTTGATAATGAAGATGTTGATGTTTTGATGGAGGACTATTCATACGATGAAGAATTGGATGAAGAGAACGACATCAAAAAGATAAAGTTGAAGAAAAAGAAAATTGTTGCTAAGGCTCAAAAGTTTTTTGAGGAACAAAAGGAAATGTACAAACAACCCCTTGAGTCAAGTACGGTTGGTATTTCCAAAGAGGACCAAGAAGAACTTGAAGCGTACAAGCAATATTTGAATACGGCTAAAACCCAACAGGAAGAAGTTCAAAGAAAACGTGATTGGTTCGTAAAAAAGACCAATGAGGTGTTCCAAGATTTCAAAGGTTTTGACTTCAAAGTAGGAGATACCACTTTGACTTATAATCCCGGTAATGCCAATGACATCAAAGAAACTCAAATGGACACTAACAACTTCATCAAGAAGTTCTTGGATGACCAAGGGTTGATTAAAGATGCTGCGGGTTACCACAAGTCTTTAGCCATCGCAATGAATCCTGAAAGATTTGCCAAGTTCTTTTATGAGCAAGGTAAATCAGATGCAACGGAGGATGTCGCAAGGAAGATTAAAAATGTAAATATGTCCGAGCGAAGAACCCCTGAAGTTGCAAGAAGTAAGGATGGATTGCAAATTAGGGCACTTAATCCTTCCGAGGGTAAAGGGCTAAGGATAAAAAGTAAAAAATAAAAGTTTTAAAATTTAGAAATTATGGCAGGAAATTTTTCAGGTCCCGGTTATGACCTTCAGCCTTCAGCACAACAAGTGCCTTTGGCAAGTAACTATATTACCAACTTTGACTTCTTGAATCAGTATCTTCCTGATACCTACGAGAAAGAATTTGAAAGATATGGTAACAGAACGATTAGTTCGTTTTTGAGAATGGTAGGTGCAGAGTTGCCTTCTAACTCTGACCTTATCAAATGGGCAGAGCAAGGTAGATTGCACGTTAAGTACACGGATGTAGGTACTGCTGCTGCAGCTGCAGCTGATTCAGCAGTGTTCCAAGTGAATGATACAGGTGTTCCTGCGTTTACTTCAAGTAATGGTATCGCACTTCGTGAAGGACAGACAGTAGTTGTTATTCAGAATGGTGGAACAGGAGAAAACAAAGGTATCGTTACCGATGTTGACTTGACTACTTCACCAATTCAGTTCACAGTTGCTTTCTATGAAGCAGGTGGTCTTGTGACTGCAGGTACAGGTGTTGCAAATGCAGACGTAAGTGTATTCATTTACGGTTCTGAATTCAAGAAAGGTACTACAGGAATGCAAGGGTCTCTTGAGGCTGACGATGAAATCTTCGAGAACTCTCCTATCATCATTAAAGACAAGTACGCAGTATCAGGTTCTGATATGGCTCAAATCGGTTGGGTAGAAGTAACCACTGAGAACGGAGCAACAGGATACCTTTGGTATTTGAAATCTGAGCACGAAACTCGTTTGAGATTTGACGATTATCTTGAGACTGCAATGGTTGAAGCAGTTCCTGCAGAAGCAAATTCAGGTGTAGCCACTGCGGGTCTTAACCCAACTTATGGTAACAAAGGTTCTGAAGGTGTATTCTACACTGTAGGACAAAGAGGTAACCTTTGGACGGGTGGTAATCCATCAACTCTTGCAGATTGGGATACTATCATTCAGCGTTTGGACAAGCAAGGTGCTATCGAGGAAAACGTAATCTTCCTTGACAGACAGTTTGGCTTTGACATCGATGACTTCTTGGCAGAACTTAACGGTGCTGCTCAGTCTGCTGCAAATGGTACTTCTTACGGTTTGTTTGACAACGATGTGGATATGGCTTTGAATCTTGGATTTACAGGCTTCCGTAGAGGATATGACTTCTACAAGACTGATTGGAAATACTTGAACGACCCAACTATGCGTGGCGGAAACGCTACGGGTGTTTCTTCAGGTCACATCAACGGTCTTTTGGTTCCTGCAGGTTCAACAAGCGTGTACGACCAAATCCTTGGTAAGAACGCTAAGAGACCATTCTTGCACGTTCGTTACCGTGCTTCAGAAACTGAAGACAGACGTTACAAGACTTGGATTACAGGTTCAGCAGGTGGTGCAGCCACTTCTGACTTGGATGCAATGGAGGTACACTTCTTGTCTGAAAGAGCAGTATGTACTATGGGTGCTAACAACTTCGTATTGTTCGAAGCCTAAGCCCAAAGGCAAAACAATAGAAGGGGAGGGAAACTCCCTCCCCTTTTTTTTATTTTAAATCACAGTGTCTTTGAAGACACTATTAAATTGTATCAAATGAAATTAGAATCGAAAGACAGAATCTACAAATTGACAAGGGACAGAGCACCTTTGTCTTGTATCATCCCTTCAAGAAACTCTCGTAGAGCACCTTTGCTTTACTTTGATGAGGAGAAAGGGTACAACCGAGCAATTAGATATTCAAGAAACCAAAAGAGTCCATTTGAGGACGAGCAAGACGGTAACATTATTGTCGAGCCAATCGTCTTTGAAGATGGTCTATTGCGTGTTCCTAAAAACAATCCCGTACTACAACAATTCTTAGAGTACCACCCTTTGAATGGTAAGAAGTTTGTTGAGGTGGATATGAGCAGAGATGCACAAGAAGAGGTTGATTTTCTTACTGCTGAGGTTGACGCATTGGTTGAGGCTAAAAACCTTACCATTGACCAACTCGAAACAATGGGTCGAGTTCTATTCAATAAAGATGTTAGTTTGATGACTACTGCGGAACTAAAGCGTGATGTTTTGGTGTTTGTAAAAAGAAACCCATCGGTATTCTTGAGAGCGTTGTCAGACCCAAGTATTAAACTTCAGTCTACTGTTCAGCAGTTCTTTGACAAGAAACTCTTGGTATACCGAAACAAGAAAAAAGACGTTCACTTCAATATGGACGGCAACAAAAAACGAATGGTTAGTATTCCATATGGAGCAAGTCCTATTGAATTTCTAACTGAATGGTTTAAAACTGATGAGGGGGTAGACGTTTTGGCTTTCCTTGAGAGTCAATTGTAAGTTTATCATACTGTTTTGGATTTATGGTTGAAGAGGGGTCTGAAAAAGACTCCTCTTTTTTTTTGATTATCTTTGTATCAAAGAATTTGCAGATGATTAACTCAGTTAGAAATACGGTATTATCTGTACTGAATAAAAACAATTACGGCTACATATCACCGTCTGATTTCAACCTGTTTGCAAAACAGGCTCAGATGGATATTTTCGAGGACTATTTCTATCAGTACAATTACCAAATAAACAAAGAGAATGCCCGTCAGTCGGGCACGGGGTTTGCCGATATTAAGAAGCAATACGAAGAAGTTATTGATACCTTTTCGGTAACCAACTTTTTGTATCATAGCAATTCAAATAGGTTCTTTGTCCCTAACCAACTTACTACAGGAGATGACTACTTTCTCTTGAATAAGGTTCTTGTGTACACAAGACTACTTGCGAGTGGAACAAACGATGCTTTAGGTCTTGGAACGCTGCAGGATACCACTACAGATTTTCAAGCAGCAGGGGTTCAGGTAGGAGATATTGTGGGCAACACAACTACGAATCAAACTGCTTTTGTTTCTAATGTAACTCCAACCATTTTGACGTTGATAAACATTGACGGAACATCTGCCGATATTTTTACGGTACTTGGTGAAGGGTATGTGGTGTATGATGATGCTATTGTAACAGAAGCAGAGAAGGTAACTCATAGTAAAATTACTATGCTTAACAATTCAATGTTGACCGCACCATCTACTATGTTCCCTGCGTACACCCAAGAGTCAACAATATTGTCAATGTTCCCTGTGAGTATCAATACGGTGGGTGCAGTGCAGTGTCAGTATATCAGATACCCAAGGGACCCCAAATGGACATATGTGAATCTTCTTGGTGGAGAGCCGTCATTCGACCAATCTCAGCCTGACTATCAGGATTTTGAGTTGCCACTTGAAGATGAGCCAACACTAATATTGAAGATTTTGCAGTACGCAGGAATGTCTATTAGGGAAATTTCAGCAGTTCAGTTTGCTCAAGCGGCTGAGCAGAAAAACGATATGGATGAAAAATAATAGAATATGGCATACCTAACTACATATCAATACTATGAAAATGACGGTAACCTTCCATTGGATGCCAATTGGGGGAGTTATCAGTATGTCTCATTGCAGGACATCGTTAACAATTTTATGTTGATGTACGCAGGTAATCATAGTCTTGTCAATAACGAAGAGAGATATAAGATTTTATTTCACGCAAAACGAGCAATCCAAGAACTCAACTATGATGCGTTCAAGGAAATCAAAATCTTGGAGTTGTCGGTTTGTGACACACTCAGATATGTTTTGCCACACGATTATGTGAATTGGGTGAGAATCTCCCTGTACAAAGATGGTATTCTTAGACCACTTACAGAGAACATTCAAACCAATTGGAGCAAAGCATACCTACAGGACAACGACTGTAGAATTTTGTTTGACGAAGACAAAAACATTTTAGAACCTGAGTATTCGGGAATCGATTACGACAGAATTACAGGGTCTAAGAAAAGCATCTATCTAAATCAAGGTAGTCCATTCAATGGAATGGAAGGTTACTACTACGGTGGTTTGTGGTACTTTGATTATGAGATTGGTGCAAGATTTGGTTTGAACACAGAGACTGCCAACTTCAATCCTACTTTTAGAATAGACAAAAAAGCAGGTGTAATCAATTTTAGTTCAGGAATGTCAGGCGAGTTATGTATCCTTGAGTATGTATCAGATGGAATGGAAGGTGGAGACAACTCATTAATTACAGTCAATAAACTGTTTGAAGATTATGTGTACGCATATATTGAATACACCATTTTGAACTCAAAGTTGGGAGTCCAAGAGTATATCATCAATAGAGCAAGAAAACGTAAAGGTGCTCTTTTGAGAAATGCTAAAATTAGATTAAGCAACATACATCCCGGAAGACTCTTGATGAATATGAGAGGGAAGGATAAATGGTTAAAGTAATATGGCAAATACGTCAAGAAATTTTGTTTTAGGTAGGATGAATAAAAGTCTCGATGAGAGACTTGTTCCTAATGGAGAGTACGTTGATGCACTCAATGTCCGCCTTGGCTCTACCGAAGACTCAGAGGTTGGTTCCGTAGAAAATAGTAAGGGTAATACTAAACTTACTACTCTTTCTTACAACGGTGTACCGCTATCGAGTGCGGCAAAATGTATTGGCGCATACGAAGATGGGGCAAATGAAACCCTTTATTGGTTTGTAACCGATTCATCATATGTTACTTCGCCAACAGGAAAAATTGACTTAGTTGTTTCTTTGAATGTACAAACCAATGTACTGACGTATCACGTTATTAGTATTAATGATGGCGGTGGAACAGACACGGTTCTAAATTTTGACAAACAATACCTCATCACGGGTGTTAACCTTGTAGACAATGAGTTGTTGTTTTGGACGGATGATTACAATCCTCCAAGATTTATCAATATAAAAAGAAACTATCCAAACCCTGTAGGCACAACAGATGGTATTATTGCAGAAGACCTTCTTGTTATCAAGAAACCACCTGTAAACTCTTTGACCGTTACACCAATCAGTACCGCTTCACAGAACAACTTCTTGGAAGACCGATTTGTATCCTTTGGATATAGATACAGATATGAAGATGGAGAGTATTCAGCAACCTCTCAGTTTTCTAATCCATCGTTTTTGCCGGGGGCTTTTAGATATGATTTTGCCACAGGTGGTAATACGGGGATGCTTAACATCACAAATGTTTCAACCCTAACCTATAACTCAGGCGGTCCTCTTGTGAAAGGAATTGACCTTCTTTGGAAGGATATGCAAACAGGAAGTATTCGTGTTATTGAGAAACTAAACAAAGATGATTTAGGTCTTTTAAATAATACCAACTACACCTACACATTCAGTAATAGTAAAATATTTACCGTGCTTCCTGAGAGTGAGATTCTTAGGCTATACGATAATGTGCCAAGACTCGCTAAGGCTCAAACAATGATGGGCAATAGATTGGTGTATGGTAACTATTTGGAGCAGTACGATATTATAACTCTTGGGGGATTCCCAACAAAACTTGAATACACCACAGAACTTGTATCAAAGGCAATTGGATTAGAGGCAGTTCCTGATTCAGCATCTGATGGTACTTATAATGTTGATGGTGTAAACACGGTGGTCAATGGAATATTTTCTCTTGATTTTAATGGTATTGGCTTAGTTGCAGGAGCAGTTATTGATATTCAATTTCGATTTAAACACTTCAACTTTACAGGACCAAACCCACCGGCTGCTACTACTGCAGAGACAGAGATAAACTTTCAGTACATCTTGAATCAAGATTTTGCAAGTCCATATGACCTTGCAACAAGTGTAGATTTTACTGAAAAAATAGGCACTATTGCAAATATTCAAACGGTTGCAAATTGTGGTGTAGGAACAACATTAACAGACCTGTTTAATTGTTCTGTGCCAACTACATTGGATGCGCTTGAAAAATTTGAGTCAGGAATTAACGCTCCAAACGAGCCTATTGCAATCATTACGTCACCCGCATCTACAGAGATAGGGTTCCAATTGCCATTTATGAGGTATGTAGATGACCCATTGGCAATTACGCAATGGGCATACGAATACTATAGCACCACTTTTGTGTCTGCATCATATCAAAGTTTAGGCGACCCTAAAAGTTTGCATACTAATAGAAGTTACGAGGTAGGTATCATCTATATGGACGAGTTTAATCGTGCTACTACGGCTTTGGTAAGTGAGAATAATACTGTTCACGTTCCTTGTAGTTTATCTGATGTAGCAAATAACATCAGGGTAACTATACCGACTACTCAACTTGCACCAAGTTGGGCAACACGATACAAATTTGCGGTAAAAGCAGATAAAGAAAATTACTTTACCGTTTACAGTTCTCTATTCTTTAGGGACCCCACATCAAGTGCGGATTATTTCCTACTTGAAGGGCAGAACTCAAGAAAGGTTGAAGAGGGTGATTTGCTTATTGTTAAGGCAGATACGAACGGAGCACTTCCACGGTGTGCTTATGCATCGGTATTAGAAAAGAAAGCGCAGTCATCAGACTTCTTGGACCCACGCCCTGTGGACGCTACAGGAGTAGAGATTCCTGTACCTGCGGGGGTGTATATGAAAATTAGAGCCACGCAATTTGCCACAACAGTAGGTGACTTGCCTGTTGTAAACTATGGAGAAGTAAGTAGTTCAGGAAGCGGTTGTAGAGATGTATTCTATTATGTAGATAGAGAAGACCCTGCCACCCCCGGAACCTATATTGATTATACGATACCTGCGGGTTCTCGTATTACCATAGTTATAGACAACTTTAGACGAGGAAATTTAGATTCATTTTTAGGCAATGTGCCTCCAAAGAAATGGTTTGTTGATGCTACATTTACGGCATCTCAAGAGTATGCCAATTTTAAGGATTGGTTTGATGGCGACAATATCGCCGCGGCATTAGAAGCACAAGCAATTACCGATGGTACAGGTGTTACAGGACCTAATTATAACAATGTATTGAATGGTGGTTTCCAATCTTGTGGCGCGGATAAAATCTCTTCTTTCTTTAGAACCTTCGGAGGTAGAACTCAGTTCGGTGTGAGAAGTTCCGAAGGGTATAGCGGAAAAAAGAAAAAGACCACTTTAAAAGTATCTATTGAGGTTGTCAGAAGTACCGCTTTAATGGTATTTGAAACAGAACCTCAAGACGCTGCTCCTGATGTGTGGTATGAATCTTCAGTATCATACCCTATCGATACCGCTACAGGATACCACGAAGGAAATGTGCAAAACCAAACAGGCTCTACTCCTGCTATTGTGGATACGCAGTTCTTTAACTGCTATGCATTTGGTAATGGAGTAGAGAGTTATCAGATTAGAGACTTTGTAGATACCAAAGAGTTGTTGTTGGGTAACAGGGTTACCACTACTTCTGCTCAAGACTACGGAGAGATTAGAAGATTTGCTGACCTCACCTATAGCGGTGTATACAACGATGAGAGTAACGTAAACAAACTAAACGAGTTCAACCTTGGCTTACTAAACTTTAAGCCATTGGAAGACAGTTACGGTCCTGTTTACAAACTTGATGGTAGAGAGACAGATATTCTTACGCTACAAGAAGACAAGATTTCTTTTGTATTGGCGGGTAAGAATTTACTTACAGACTCTACAGGGGAAAGCACGGTAGCATCGGTTCCACAAGTGTTGGGTACTCAGGTTGCAAGAACCGAAGAATATGGAATCAGTTTCCATCCTGAGAGTTATGCAAAGTGGGGATACGATAAGTTCTTTACCGATGCTAAACGAGGTGCGGTAATCCAACTAAAAGGAACGGCAGGACAAAACGAACAACTAAGTGTCATCTCTGAAGCAGGGATGCGTTCTTGGTTTAGAGACTTGTTCCTTGAATCCTTTAATACTCAGAAACTTGGTGGGTATGACCCGTATATGAATGAGTTTGTTTTGAGTTCAAATGATGAACTGCTACCATCAATTACAGAATGTATTGAATGTGGTATTTCAAGAACATTGTTTGTGACCTCTGCGGACTCGTCTGATTTCTGTGTAGATGTAGGATACCTTGTTGGAGAAACAGAGGTACAGTTTAATGTTATATCAGGAGATGCAGTTACGGTAACGGCAACTTACAATGCCACTGCATATGTAGGCTCAGGATTGTCGGGCAGTGTCCTTGTTGACAAAGACACCGTTAGTGTAGACACAATAGACATCAATGTTACCACTTTGGGAACTGCTGAAGTTCAGATTACCGTAAATTGTCCTGAAGCACAAACCATTACCATTATTCAGGTTTGTTTCTCTAACGATAATGAAGCAGGTCAATTCATCCACAACGAGTACAGATGGGTGGATGGGGCATACATTTCTCCATTACATTCAGCACCTGTTGAATTGGTATCAGGAACAACGAACCCACTTGTGTCTCAATACGATGTGATTTCAGGACCTCAAGGTGCAGGATTCATCCCTGCTGATGGTGCAGTCATTTCGATTATTTCGAATAAGATTGCGCCTATTGATGACTTTGTATTTAATCCTTCAACCGATGGATTTAAGTATCTAAGGTCGGCTACATTGTACAACAACACTCCTGCTAATATGGCAGCATTGTTGGTTGCGGCAAGTGACGCAACACCAATTACGGGTGGCGCACCTACTTACGAGGCTGCGTTTACAATGCCAACAAGTAACGACCAATATCTGTACTTTATTTACAACTACAGAAACGCTACAGGAGCCGACTTGTGTTACTCAACTATTGATGAGTTCGATGCTTGTTGTAATTGTGCATCAACTCAATTGCTATTAGAAAAATGTCAGCACGACCCATCTGCACCTGTAGTAAGTGTCATTTCTGAAAACAATCTTGGAGTATCAGTAGGACAATTCGTAGAAATTGACACTGACCCCGGATGTGTGTATCAAGTAGCGGCATTGAGTGAAGAGCCATCTACTGCGTCTTTGACGACAATTAGAGGAGACATCACAGATTGTAATGATGTTTGTTTGATGTACTTAATTGAGTCTTCAGCAATACCAAAACAAGAAGCACAGATTATACCGTGTGGCTATCCTGATAGTGTAATCATACCGTTAGAAACAGGAGAAAGCACTACTGTTTGCTTGAGAGAGGTAGAGAGTCTTGATGCGGGTATCACTCTTACGTTGTTAGATTGTGCTTGTGGCGATACTTGGGTAGTTGAAAGATGTGATGATGATGGCGTTACTGCACAAGAAGTAATTGACGGTGCAGGATTAATTACTACAGGAGATTTTGTGTCTCTTAATAGTGACCCTGCTTGTAGATACGAGGTGTTGTATCAAACTCAAGACCCAATAACAGATTTATTGAATGCGGTTGAAACAGATGTTACTGATTGTACTCAAGTCTGTAACTACTACAGACTTTCAAACTTTAGCGGTGCTCCGTTAACGATAGATTACAACGATTGTGATGGGCTTCCACAGACTACACCACTAATTGAAAATGGAGGAACATTTGATGTGTGTGCAACGCAGATTCAAAAAGTAGCGGGTACAGGTATAGCATTTCTTTCTTGTACTTGTCCAAGCAACCTTTTGATAAGACAGTGTAGAATTGATGGAATCGTTAATGAAGAGGTAATTGATTTTGCAGGTGGCGGAGCAGTCATTGGTGACTTTATCTCTGATAATGCAGACCCTCAGCGTTGCAATTGGCAAGTTGTTTCTTACACTTCTGACCCTGTGACGATTAGTCCTTATACGGTAGAGCCGTTGGTTACGGATTGTAATGCTGCCCCTGTTTGCTTTACCGTTCAAGCTACAAACAACAATACAGTAGAAGAGACAGTTGATTACATTGATTGTGATGGAACCCCCACCACAGTAATTATTCCACAAAGCGGAGGTTCGTTTATTTTCTGTGCAAGGGAGTTAACAGGTGTTCCACTCGATGTAACAATAACACAATTAAGTTGTGGATGTATAGAATAAATTAAATAGATATGGCAACATTAGGTAGTTATTACATAGACGGACCAACATTAGCGAGTGCTACGGCAGTGTTTACAGACGCTGATATGACCATTGCAGCACCTGATGGGTGGTATGCTGATGGTACATCGGTTAGGGAGCAGATAGGTGGAATTCTTAGTATTGTGCAAACGTGCCCATCGTGTACATTCCCTTGTGGTAGTGGAATCAACACTTCGGGTAATCAAGGTATTTATACCCTTGACTTTAATACAGGAAACAGTACAGGTTGTACTATTGTTTATTTTGAACCATTCAGCATTCCTGATGGTATCAGAGTGCAATACAATAGCAACACCTACAACGAACTCACGAGTCCCGTATACGGTTTCCTTGCAAGTACGGCAAGTCCAAACCACTTCACATTTGTAGGACGAACTGCAAATGATTGTAGTATTGCTGCTGCACTTAGTGGCGGTGGATACTCAGGTCAAAACGAATACTTGTGGGACGGCTCAACATTTGTGCTGCAAGGCAGTTCGGGTGTGGTAACAGGAGCAGCAGGTGACGTTCAACTAACGGCAAACGACCCTGATTATTGTACGCTCTACATTCCAAAGCCTGTGGCTACGCCTGAAGATTTCACAGTTGAAATGTTTGGTCCTTGTGGTGGTACGGCTTTCAATATAGAGGTGAATTGTCCTGTGCAATTGACAGGTGTTCTAACTTCAGGATTGTTCCCTGCGGATTGTAACGCTGCACCTATGGCAAACACTTATTATAATGTACCTAATCGTGGTGGAACGGCAGGTGAACCTGCATTGAACGAGTTCTTTGTTCGTGATGTGTATGGTCTAAATAAAGTAGTTGCGGGTGACTATACGATTGACCCACCATCAGGAAGAAAAGAAATTACAGTAGATGTAAATGGTGTAATTACAAGCATAGCAGCGTGTCCACCATAACATAAAGTGTCTTTGAAGACACAAAAAAGTATTAAATTGTATTAATAATGGCAGATTACACAATAACATATAGCGAAGGAGTGAAAGGGTTTCCCTCTTTCTATTCATTCTACCCTGATTTTATGATGGGTATGAATCAGTTTTTCTATACTTGGAAGGGTGGTAATTTGTATCGTCATAATACAAACAATACATACAACCAATTCTATGGTATAAACTACCCCTCTACATTGACGAGTGTATTCAATGAATCACCTCTTGAGAACAAGTTGTTTAAAACCATCAACTTAGAGTCAGATGATTCTTGGGAAACCACTCTACTCACAGACATTCAAACTACAGGGTATATTGACGATGATTGGTTTGAGAGAAAAGAAGCATCGTGGTTTGCGTTTGTTAGAAACGATGGACCAACAGGTGCTGCTACAAATGAATCAGAATGGGAACTGCGTTCTTTGAATGGCATTGCCCGTAGCACTTCTATTGTTGAAGTTCCTTTTATTTCTGCAGAGATAAACTTTGGCTTGGCTATTAATATTGGAAGCATCATTAGTGTTGGTGACTACTTGTATTTTGCAGTGCCACCATACGATACCCCGCAGTTTGCGGGTGAGGTCACACAAATTAGTGTGAATAAGCCAAATGGAATAAATAGAATTTACATCGATACAACTCTGCCGGGTGTGGTAGGTCCCATCCCGATTCAAGATGCGTACTACTTGTATATCAAGAATCCAATTGCAGAATCTCACGGGGTATTGGGACACTATTGTCAGTTTACCGTAGAACTTCCTGTGGGCAAAGCACAGAACCCAAGTGAGTTGTTTGCAGTGGAGTCTGAGGTGATGAAATCTTATCCTTAAAAATTGTATCTTTGTATAGCGTATGTCGTTAAAAATAAGACCATTAATAGACACTGATTACGATGAAATTCTGACTGATTGGTGGCAAGATTGGGGGTGGGAACCGCCAAAAAAAGACTTCCTCCCGCTAAATGGAGTGGGTGGTATGATGGTTTTAGATGATGAAACTCCCATTTGTGCAGGATTTACCTACACAACTAATTCAGGAGTTGCTTGGGTTGATTGGATAATTTCTAATAAAAATTACCGAAAAAAACCTGAGAGAAGTCAAGCACTTGAGGGCTTGATTGAATCGTTAACAGAGATATGCAAAAAGTCGGGACACAAATATGTGTACGCATTGATAAAGAGTAAACCATTAATTGAAGTGTACAAAAGATTAGGGTATACGCAAGGAGATAGTTACACTACAGAAATGATAAAAGCATTATAATATGGCAATCGCAACGGCAACGGCATTAGCAATTGGTTCTTTAGCAGCCACAGGTGTTTCTACTGCTGCATCATTTGGTCAGGCAAGAACACAAAGAAAACTTCAAGAACAAGCGGACAGAAAGGCTGCTGAAATGATGGCAGAGGCAAGAAAGAAACTTGAGGTAAACGTCTACGAAGAACTTGCAATTGCAAAAGAACCTTATGAATTACAAAGAGAGGCACTTCTAACTCAAGGCGCAACTGCTCTTCAGGCAGGTGTTGAGGGTGAGGCAAGAGGTGCAGCAGCCACGGCAGGTAGAGTTCAAATGGCTCAACAGGCAGGACAGGCGCAAACTCGTGCTGCAATGTCTCAAGAAATCAGGGACCTTGAAAAACTTACGGCTGCAGAAGAATCACGCCTAAGAGATATTGGTGTACAACTTGACTTGGGTGAAGTTGAGGGTGCTCAAATTGCATCAAGAGAAGCAGCAATCAACAGAGCACAAGCAATGCAACAAGGTATTCAAGGTGCTACTTCTATGGTTCAGCAAGGACTTCAGTTTATTCCTTTGTACCAACAAAACAGAGCAGCACAACAAGGGGCAATTAGTCAAATGACTTTTGACCAATCACAAGTTGATGCATTTGAAACTGTAGATACAAAATCAGCACAGGGTATTGGATTAGACCCCACTGCGATTGGTCAAATGTCAGGTAGAGAATTTAGACAATTTAATAGGGCACTTACACCTCAGCAGAGACAGATGTTGTATATGAATCAGCAGTACACGGACTTGTATCAGAATCCATTTGCTCAAGCAGGGTTTGGAGTTACCAACCCGTAAAGAATAAAAGATGGCAGGTACTTATTTTAAATACGCAGAAAGGAACGCACAAGACCAAATAAATTGGGCAGAGGTCGGCAAGAATATGTCGGATATGCTCTTGGAAGAGGCTCGTATCCGTGAAGAAAAGAAAGCAGCCATTGACCAAGCATCGAGAGAGTTTGGTGAGGTTTTGGCTAATGCTCCCACAGGGGACTACGATGCGGGTAATACCTTTGCATTGGACTATGCAAATTCTGCACAAGAGATTAGATTGATGCAAGATAGACTGCTCAAGTCAGGGCAGTTGAACGTTAAAGATTATTTAATTTCACGTCAGAATGTAAATAGCGGAACCAATCAAATCTTTGACCTTGCTCAAGAGTATCAAAATGAGTACAGTGTAAAGATGAAGCGTTGGCAGGATGGCGAATCTTCAGGTCGTGAGGTTTGGGAAATGGAACAAGCCGAAGGTCTTGCCAATCTAAGGTCATCAGGCGGGTACATCAATCCAACCAATGGCGTTGTAAGTATTGGTAAAAAAACAAAGAACGCAGCAACAAATGTTATGGAACTTAGCCAAAACCCTAACGACTTCGTTACTGTAAACGAACTCAGAGGAAGACTGAAGCAACAATACGATAGATTCAATGTGGGTGAAGCCACTGCTGCATCCGTAGAGAGATTGGGTGAGCAGGAACAAGCCATTACTGTTATGGCGGGTGAGAGTGGTCTA
>Ga0209986_10001425_pt1 | contig 22865 bp, 19 predicted proteins | sample BlataG_FD_183168 | JGI IMG/M metagenome (GOLD analysis project Ga0209986, IMG submission 183168) | Deep subsurface microbial communities from Black Sea to uncover new lineages of life (NeLLi) - Black_00105 metaG (SPAdes) (version 2) | ecosystem: Environmental > Aquatic > Marine > Oceanic >... | reverse complement strand
ACTTACAGGACACACGAGGCAGCGAAGCTCCTCAACCTGTAAAAGTCGAAGCCGTCTCCCGGTAATAACTCTAGCTGAGAAGAATCAGGAGGTCAACTATCGGCTATTGACAACTATTAGGAAATCTCTTTGTGTGATGAGTTGACCTGTCCTGACCTTACCCCCTTTTAACCCCTTCATACCGAACAAGGTAGTATTACTCAAACCATTATAGTAAACTGGATACAACATGAAAAATATATCGGCTATAGATTTGTTCTGTGGAATAGGGGGGCTGACGCATGGCCTGATAGAAGCGGGCATATCCGTGGTGGCGGGCATCGATAGTGACGAGACGTGTAAGTATGCTTTTGAAGTAAATAACCAAAGCACATTCATCCATAAGGACATTAAGAAACTTACTGGCGACGAATTAGAAAAACTATACCCGGCAGAATGCACAAGAGTTCTTGTTGGCTGCGCTCCTTGCCAGACATTTTCCAAGCATACCCAGAAGAACAAGAGTCGGTACGAAGATGAGAAATGGGACATTCTGTGCTCATTCACCACATTGATAAGGGACGTACAACCGGAGATAGTATCAATGGAGAATGTTCCAGAAATCACAAAATATGATGTATTCACGGATTTCGTAGCTGGTCTTAAGTCTCTAGGGTATAACGTATTCTGGGACACTGTTTATTGTCCTGATTATGGTATTCCTCAGTCAAGGAAGCGATTGGTTCTGTTGGCGTCCAAACTGGGAGCAATTGAGATCATTCCGGCCACTCATACTCGGCAGCAATATAAAACGGTGCAGGACACCATAGGAACGCTTGAAGTTCTTGCTGTAGGAGAGGTGTCGGCTCTTGACCCTCTACACAGAACATCGACATTGAGTGATATTAATATAAAACGGATAAGGCAGTCGAAACCCGGAGGCACCTGGATGGACTGGGATGAAGGTCTTCGTTCTCCGTGCCATAAAAAGGACTCCGGTAGAAGTTATAGCGGGGTCTATGCCCGTATGCCATGGGATAGTTCGGCTCCTACTATGACCACGCAGTTCTATAATTACGGAACTGGTCGATTCGGCCATCCGGAACAAGATAGGGCACTTTCATTAAGAGAGGGTGCTCTATTGCAGACTTTTCCCGAGGATTACGATTTCATTGACCCGGAATTACCCTTTTCTATCAAGCGTATTGGAATGCACATTGGCAATGCGGTTCCCGTCCGTCTCGGGATGGTAATCGGATGCAGTATCCTCAAACATTTGGATGGTATTAGCTATGACCGGTGAAATGTATAAAATGACCATTAGCTTGAACGTGCTGAGTCACCTCGGAATTAACCTGTACAGCAACATCCCGGCGGTACTATCGGAGGTAGTAGCGAATTCTTGGGATGCCGATGCCGAAGTCGTTGATATCACTATCGGAAAAGACGAGATAACGATTGAGGATGACGGTTGCGGAATGAGCTATGACGACATCAATAATAAATACTTACATGTTGGGTACGAGAGACGAAACCAACCCGGGGAAGCAGTCACCCCGAAACACAATAGACCCGTAATGGGCAGGAAGGGTATCGGGAAATTGTCTCTGTTTTCCATCGCCGATACGATAGAAATACAAACCTCGAAAGATGGAAATAAGAACGGCTTCGTTATGGCTGCCGAAGAAATCAAAAAGCTATTAAAAGACACCGATAATAATGCTGATTACCACCCCGATACCCTACCTGCTGACCGAGTCACCATTGATAAGCAAGGGACCCGCTTAGCCATACGTGAACTGAAAAAGGGGACCGATACGACCGAGAGCGCTTTGAGAAAAAGGCTTGCCCGTCGCTTCGGTATCATCGGGGCCGAAAATGATTTCACTGTCAATATCGGCGGCACTGCCATAGGAATCGCTGACCGTGATTACTTTCATAAACTTCAATACCTGTGGCATTACGGAGAGAACAGTGAGAACTACGTCAGCTACTGTAAGGCGGAAAAACTCAAGCAGAGCGAGAAGAGGCCAAACAAGCTTGGCAATGGCGATGACTACGAGGTTTCGGGCTGGATAGGATCGGTAGAAAAATCCGGCGACCTTAAAGATGGACAGGACAACCTGAATAAGATCGTGATAATGGTCAGGGGGAAACTGGCACAAGAAGACATATTGGAGGATTTCGTCGAAGGCGGCATGTATACGAAGTATTTGATGGGGGAGATACAGGCCGACTTTTTAGATACGGATGAGGAGGCAGACAGCGCGACCACCAGCCGGCAGGAAATCAAGAAGGACGACCCGAGATACGTGGCTCTGAAAGATTGGGTATTAGGAGAGCTGAAGAACATTCAAAGCAGATGGACGAACCTCCGTAACGAGGAAGGCACCAAGTGGGCTTTAGAGGTACCTGCTATCAACGAATGGTTCAACAGTCTCGGGAGAGACAATAAAAAGCGTGCCCAGTCGTTATTCGGTAAGCTCAACCAGCTGTCACTAGATTCCGACGAGGAAAAAAGGACTCTATTGAGCCATGCTGTGTTGGCATTCGAGAGCTTTCGCTATAAGGATAACCTTGATGCATTGGAGAACGTCTCGCCGGAGAACATAAAAGCAGTTTCGGCCGTTTTTGCCAATCTTGACGACATTGAGGCAACGTTATATCACCAAATTGTGAAAGAGAGACTGCAAGTTGTCAGTGCTTTTCTTGCCATGGTCGAAGATAGTGTTCTGGAAAAAGTGATTCAACGGTATATTTACGAACGGTTGTGGTTACTGGAACCATCATGGGAGAGAGTCGCGGCAACACCGCTTCTGGAGCAACAAGTTAAAACAGCGTTTGCAAAAATAGATGCTAATCTTACCGACGAAGAAAAAGAAGGGCGGTTTGATATCAGGTATGTAACCACGTCTCAGATACATGTAATCATTGAATTAAAACGCGCAGATAGGTCGATTAATAGCTTTGATATAGGGAAACAGGTTACTAAGTATAGGAATACATTAAAGAAGTGTCTTGAGGCAGACGGTAAAGGGCATGAACCTATTGATGTAATCTGTTTGATAGGTAAGCCATGCAATGATTGGAGCGATCCTACTATTGAGCAAGAATCGCGAGAAGGCTTAGAAAAGCAACATATACGCATTGTTCTGTATCGAGAGTTGATTGAAGATACCTACAGAAAATGCAAAGGTTATCTCGAGAAGTCCGAAGAGGCCGGACGTGTGACTAAACTCATCCAGAGCATAGAAAAATACGAGTGGGACAAAATATAGGGCGGTATCATTGGCCGCTCGGTATTTCACAGCGACTCTCTTCCGAGGTTATCCAGTCCTCAAGTGTATTGATAGTATTCAACAGTGATTCCGGCTTCTCCAAGGCACACTGCCATACCACCGCGACTCGCCATCCCGAACTGGCCAACTCTGTTATTTTTCGAGCATCACGTTCGAGATTAGCTCGGCGTTTTTCTTCCCAGAAAACGTAGTTCGTTGTGGGAAGACGGCTCTTCGTACAATTTGGGTGTCCGTGCCAAAAACATCCGTGAACAAAGATAGTCGCCCTGTATTTGGGAAGGACTATATCTGGACGTCCGGAAAGTCCGACAACGTTTTTACGGAAGCGATATCCTCTTCTATGGAGATTCGCGCGCACTTTTAGCTCTATCGCTGTGTCCTTCTCATGTATCTTGGCCATGAGTCGGCCGCGTTGTTTCAGAGTTAAAGGATCAGTCATATCACTACTTTAACAAAAACATGCTTGTCATTCCACCACTTTCGGGACACTGCCTATCCGAAGGATACATATGTGATACAACTATTTGGGGTAGGTCGCAAAAAGCCAAAATGTGCACTCTCCTGTTCTCTAAGACAGCAGCTTACCTAACACTGGGCCGAGGAACAACTTGCAGGTTCGTGTAGTAAGTTCAAGGAAAGTGTCAACCTTCGGGCGTGGGAAAAGACTATTTCGTAGACCACAGCAACAAGGCAGTGCTCATTATACTACCTGCAGTGTACTGCCAGTTTGGAGGGACGGTTCTACCTGATCACAAAGGGTATAATAATGGCTACCAGACCCGTAAAGAGGACCACGAGCATAAAAAGGTTGTACCTGGTTTTGTAATCACTCAAAAGGGATGGGTCATAGTAACCCTCAACCCCTTGGTCTTCGTACATTTTTAGAAGCCCGCTCAGCAGCTTCTTTCTCATTTGCCTCCCTCGAATTAAGCCAAGCTCTACAACAAAGTTCACCACTATCAAGAGAGCGACGAAGGTAAACATCACGATCATGGTGGTACCGTTTGTGTCTGAAGAAGCAATTCCAGAATTGATGCCCAGGGTTATGAGGTTTAGAAGAATCGCCGTGAGAACAAAAATGGTATCCGTACGTGTGTTCGTGCCAAGTTCGCTAATAATATGCTCATGAACCCGCTCAATCATATTTCCTCCCTTCGTATGATTAATAGCTTTTGATTAATAGTACGGCCTATCGCCGTCCGAAGCGCATAAAGATGAGAATAAACCCAGCAATGACTAAAGCGGCTACTCCGGCCCCTACCCACGGCCAGAATAACGCAGATTCCACCCTCACAAAGATGTTGGTCACCCTTCTCGTTTCGTTTGCCTCGGCAATAAGATCGACAGCATATTCTCCTTTGGCGGCGTTGTCAACTGACCTTATGATGGATACAACCGTTTGAAAACTGCCAGGGCCTAGATAATCTATGAGCCCTGGCCTAAACTCAGCAGTCCATCCTTCCGGTAAATCTGCATATAGCCGAATATTGGTGATCGCTTTGTTGCCGTTGTTCCCAACCTCTAGGAATATGCTTATGTCTCTCCCGGCGGTTATCCTATTGTCGTAGCTATCGGAGACAAGTCTCAAAGTCAGGTCTATCTTCTCTTCTTGAGCCAGGATGGAGCAAGGCAATAATATTGCCATCAGGCCAACCACGAATAGAGATAGCCAGTAGATTTTACGACTAATTCCCATTAAGTTGCCCTGGTATAGAAATGCTTTCTATCTAGGCTTGCAAATAAACATAACATTCGGTAATAGATAACGCAAGTCTAAGCAGCAACCGCCATCAAACAGCGATTCCAGTGCCCTTGCTTCTTCCCCTATCTCCTGCTAGGCCAGCTTAGGTTGCCCGTAGACTTGTTCCGTATCTGACTAGCGCATTCTAGTCCTCACTGTGAGTGGCTGTCAATACCTCGGACTGCAGAGATGAACCTGTGTGTCTACAGCGCTTATGAAGTCATCAAAACCTGTAGCTGAAATTCTGGGAGGATACGAATGAGGGTGTTCTGGCCCCCCGTTCAATACATCAATGGATAGACATGTTGCCCTATACCGGCACGCCCCGCTCACCAGGCTTTGACAGCCCATTGGACACGGTGGTATGCTAGCCAGCAGAACGCAAGGCAAACCTATACCAACTCAATTCACAGGAGGTTATCAAGTGGCAGACCAATTCAAGCATCTCTTCAGCCCGCTCAAGGTGGGCACCATGGTCGTTCCCAACCGGATAGTTGTCCCAGGGCACTACCCCGCCATGCGCGACCCGGACTTCTTGCCTGGAGACCGCAACATAGCCTACTGGGAATCGAAGGCAAAGGGTGGGGTGGGGCTGATTTGCACCGGGGTCTGGGGAGTCCATCCCAGTACCCTGATGGCTCCCATGTATCAGCCCAACGCAGTGGAGAAGCTGAAGAGGGCTGCTGACGCTGTCAAGCAACACGGTACCTGCTTTGTCGTCCAGCTCTGGCACGGCGGCAGGGAGATATACTCCAGCATGGTGGGCAACCAGACATGGTCAGCCTCGGCAGAGCCTGGCAGAAGCGGTGTTGTGCCTCACGCGATGACCAAGGATGAGATAAAGGAGGTCGTCGACGGCTTTGCTGCCACCGCAGTTCAGTGCAAGCAAGCGGGCACCGACGGTGTTGAGCTACACGGTGCCCACGGGTACCTGTTCAACCAGTTCATGTCGCCAGCCAGCAACAAACGCACCGATGAGTATGGGGGCAGCGTGGAGGGGCGCATGAGGTTCCCCCTGGAGGTAATCGACGCCGTGAGGGCAGCGGTGGGCAGCGACTTCACTCTGGGCTTCAGGTTCAACGGAGACGAGTTCATCGAGGGCGGATATACCATAGATGATATGCAGGTGATGGCCCAGATGATGGCCCGCACCGGCAAGGTGGACTACCTCAACGTCAGTACCGGCGGCTTGCAGGTGATAGCTCCCATGTATTTCCCCCTGGGCCATTCTGTGTATCTGGCATCGGCCATCAAGGAAGTGGTCGACCTGCCCGTGGTCGGTATCGGGCGAATCATCGACCCCGTCCAGGCTGAACAGATACTGGCGGATGGTCATTGCGACCTGGTGGCCATGAACAGGGCCACAATATGTGACCCGGAGCTTCCCAAGAAAGCGCGAGAGGGCAGGCTCGAGGAGATTCGCAAGTGTCTGGGCTGCCTGGAGGGCTGCTGGATGCGTGTCCAACAGGACTCAAACCCGATGGGGATAACCTGTTGCTATAATCCCACGGTGGGCAAGGAGAGTTCTCCCGGTTGGCTTGAATTGGTCCCGGCGGAACCCAAGAAGAAGGTGATGGTCATTGGTGGAGGCCCTGCCGGGCTGGAGGCTGCCAGGGTAGCCGCTGCCAGAGGTCACCAGGTTTCCCTCTGGGAGAAGGGCGATGACCTGGGAGGGCTGATACTGGTGGCGGCCAAGGCACCCGGACGGGACGGCTTTGACGAGCTACCGCGCTACTATCGACACCAGATGAAACTGCTCGGGGTGGATGTTCATCTCAACAGCGAAGTCACCGTGGACACCGTCAAACAGGAGAACCCGGACGTGGTCATGGTGGCCACCGGCTCTGTCCCGCGTATTCCAGATGACGTCAAAGGCATCGAGCAGGATAACGTGGTAGACAACGTGAGAGACGTCCTCACCGGCAAGGCTGAGGTGGGGCAAAATGTGCTGATCGTCGATGCTCAAAATCACATCCAGGGTTTGACCACTGCCGACTTCCTGGCTCAGCAAGGCAAGAGTGTGGAATTGATTGCCCCTTACACCCAGGTAGGGCCGGCTGTTGAACTCATTACTCTGTACACTCTCTGCCAGCGACTGTTCATGGCGGGAGTGAAGCTCACGCCACACACGAGGCTCAAGGAAATATCGGGCAACAGGGTCACCGTGGCCAACGTCCTTACCGACGAAGAGAGGGTAATCGAAGGTATCGACACAGTGGTGCTTTCCTACGGTGGTGTTGAGGATAATGATCTGTTCTACGCACTGAAAGGCCAGGTCAAGGAGTGTTACCCCGTGGGAGATTGCAAGGGGGTTAGGAAGTTGCTCTGGGCTACCAACGATGGGGCTACGATTGCCCGGTGGATATAAGCAACCTATGACTCTGGAGCGACCCTTGGCCTGAACAGGAGCAGGATGCCTACTGCGTGTCTTCCTCCTCAGGGAGAAGCCTCTCACTTCTAAGGAATTCGACCAGCTTTGAGGCGACCTCTTTGGGATTACCCTCCAGGGAATCGCTTGCCCTCTCCTGGATTCCACCCGACATGAGAAGCCGCATTCGCTCTGCTGGAGACAGATTAGTAGCCGGGGCAAAGAGCTTCCTGGCCTTCGGCTTAGGTGGCGTAATGCCGTGCACCACGGTCTTCGCTGCCGCCGCGCCGACTTCGCCAGGGAGAAACCCGAGCATGGCGGCATCACAGCGGTCTATGTCTTGTCGCCGGGCAGCCATGCGTGCGGGCAAACTTGGATACCTTGGCTTGTGCCCCACCTGTATGGTAAGCAGGGCAGGGAGTCCACATTCGACAACCTCCCTGTCGCCCCTTTCAACCTTCCGCTGCACCGTGATTCTCCGTTGGCCGGCCGAGACTTCGATCTTGGCCACCGCCGAAACCAATGCGATGCCCAATAGCTCGGCCACTACGGCACCCACCTGCCCGGCGTTAGTGTCAGCGGCGCGCATACCACAGAGAACAAGGTCATACTCTACGGAGCTGATGGCCCTGGCCAGAATCACCCCGGTGGCATAGCTATCAGAGCCGTTGAAGGCGGCGTCGCATAGAAGCACCGCCCTATCGGCGCCCGCGGCTAGGCAGCTTCTCAAAGCCTCCTCAGCAGAGGTGTCACCCATGGAGACCACGGTGACCTGACCGGAACCACACCTCTCCCTGAGCTGAACCGCCTCCTCCACCGCTATCTCGTCATAGTGATTAACTACATAGGGAAGGTGCCTATCGTCGATAGACCTGGTCTTCGTGTCTATCGCCAGCAGACCGTCCGTATCGGGAACCCGTCTTATGCAGACAACGATGTTCATTCAAGTCCCTGCTGAGTCCGGCTGTTATTCCTCAACACGCTGAGCCGCTGGACTACGGCATGCATTACCTCCAAAAGGCCACCACCATTCCGCAGGCAACCTGCAGTCTCGAGCTGACGGTTTCTACCCGGTCAGGCAACCCGTCTGTCAGGGGTGACCCGTCCTGCAGCCACAGGCACATCAGATGCTCTGGGCAAAGGCCTTAGCAGGAGTTCTTGCTAGCTCGTCCTGCAACGCCTATTCTCGAAGTTGGTCCATAGCGCCCAGGGCCAGGCTCTCATTTATCCCATCCTCAATCATGGCTGCCCGGGCATCCCTGAACAGCTTCTCGATATGGAAGTCCTTGGAGAGACCATATCCGCCGAAGATCTGGACGGCTTGGCTGGCCACACGGAACGCAGTCTCGGTGCTGAACACCTTGGAGGCGATCGAGTAGTGGACTGCCGGTGGCATGGTTACACTATTGTAGAGCGACACCCGACGGGCCAGCGAACGCGCCGCCTCGACTGACACGAACATGTCGAAGAGCTTGAGCTTTACGTTCTGATGTTCGAAAATGACGCGTCCACCCTGCATCCTCTCTCTGGCATATTGTAACGCTTCATCGAAGGCAGCCTGGGCCAGGCCCACGAAGGCGACCCCCATGCCCGCATTAGCCGCGGCAAGCACCGCTTCCCCCATCATCCTGTAGGTATCCGGGTCCTGGACAAGCACGTTGGCTTTGGGGATCCGCACGTTGTCGAAGAAGATCTCCCCCTGGTTCAGCGCCCGCTGCCCCATTTTGTCCAGGGGCTTGCCTCGAGAGATGCCCGGGTAGTCCAGAGGGATGGTGGCGATACCACAGTTCTCCATTCCCTGGCAGGGTTCAATGCCGAAGAAAAGGGCGGCGTGGGTGGCGATGGTGCCGTTGCTGACCCAGGCAGACTTCTGACCGTTGAATACATACTCGTCACCATCGAGAACAGCCCTTACTGTCGGGGCGATCTTCGGATCCCGCGAATACTCTCCCTGGGACAACATCCAGTCCGAGCCGTGCTCTGGCTCGGTGATAGCCCAGCACCCGATCATCTTCCCTTCGGTGTCCTCGCAGTATTGCCTCGTCAGGTTCTGCACCTCCGGATCCGGGGCGAACATGGCGAAGGTGAAGGGGAAACCACTAACCCCCACGCTAATGGTCAGGTCAGCAGCCGCCCAGCCCATTTCTTCGCCCACCAACACTGCAGTCAAGGTATCCAGTTCCGCGCCTCCGAACAGCTTGGGCATTCGCATCTTGTGATAGCCCAGCTCGTAGCTCTTCCGGAACACATCCCACAGTACAGAACCCTCTGCGATCACGTCCTGCGGATCATGGAGCTTATCCAGCTCGATGGCAGCCGGCCGCCACACCTCACGGAAGAACTTCCTGGCCGCATCACGAACGGCTTTCTGTTCCTCGGTGAGGTCAACGTTAAGTTCCACTAGTCCCATGGTCTTCCTCCTTTCGCCATGCTTATTCTCTAACCCGGTTCATAACAGGGTCCCGCCGTTGGCCCGAAGAACTCGAATAGGTTCATTCAACTCCTCACGGGCCTGGGGCTGTCCTTCCTCAACTCGCGCAGTCGCTCGACTACGGCAGGTATTACCTCCAGAAGGTCACCGACCACAGCTACGTCCGCCAGCTTGAAAATCGGGGCGCTGCGGTCTGTATTGATGGCAATAATGAGCTTGGAGTCCTTCATACCCATGGTATGTTGAACCACGCCTGATATGCCGCAGGCAAGATAGAGCCTGGGGCTGACGGTCTTCCCGGTCTGGCCAACCTGTCTATCAGACGTCACCCATCCCGCATCCACAGCCATGCGGGATGCCGCCAGCGAACCCTCCAAGGCGTCAGCCAGCTCTTCAACCAAGCGCCAGTTCTCGGCGCTGCCGGTCCCCCTACCGCCGGCAACGATAATCTCTGCCTCACTAAGGCTCACCGTCTTTGGGTCTGCCTTGATGAAGCCTACCACCCTGGTTTTCGGTTCACTGCTGAACTGCGGCGCAACCTTGACTACCTCCGCCGTGCGCGTGGTGTCCGGAGTGCCCGTGGCCATGATACCCGGCTTGACTGTGACTATCTGAGGCCTGGCCTCAGGACAAACAACAATGCTTGAAGCCTTGCCGCCATGACTGGGCTTGGTCAACGATAGTAGCCCTTCCCCATCTACGGAGAGCGCCGTGCACTCCGCGACCAGCCCCGTCTTCAACCTGGCTGACAGCCTGGGAGCCAGGTCCTGCCCGATGGAAGTGTCGCCAGCAAGGATTATGGCGGGCTGGTTGGCGTTTATGAGGTGCTCCAGGGCTTCCGTGTAGAACTCAGGGCAATAGGCAGCAAGTGATGGACTATCCAGAAGCCATATCTTGTCAGCGCCGAGGTGTATCAGGGGCTGAGCCAACTCTGCAACGTCACTCCCAATGACTACAGCGCCGAGTCGCTCACCTAGCTTGTCGGCAAGTCTACGCCCCTCGGAGACTAGCTCCAGGGAGACCTCCTGCAAGAGACCTCCCCTTTGCTCCGCTAGAATCCAGACTTCCCTGTCAGACGGCATCGGATAATATTCTCTTCTGAATCCCACCCGTGGACTGGCGTTGCGGCACGTACCAAGCTAGAACTCGATCCACTTGCCCTGCGCAACTATGCGCCCCTCGGGATCGATCTGTCCCCTCAGTATGGCCAGTTGCTCTTCGGTGGGTGGGGACACCGTTTCCAGAGACTCGGCCACCAGGGGCTCGAAATCCATGTCTTGCATGACCTCATCGGCGGTAGTCCAGGGGGCGACGGCCAGAAGCTTCATGCGCCTGGTCTCTTCATCAAAACCGAAGATGGCCTTGTCCGATACCACTCGGTAGGGCCCTGTTCCCCTAGGGAGGCCTGCCCTCTCCCTGGCCTGGGGAGAGCCATCAAGATAACCGGGGGAAGAAATGAACTCAACCCTCTTCGGGAATTTCCGCTTCTCGTGCTCGGTCATGATGATGGTCCTCCAGCACATGGAGGCGATCTCATTGGCGCCACCGGGGCCGCCAAACCTCCGTTTAGGGTGTTCGTAGTCACCACCGACAAAGCTGGAGTTGATATTCCCATACATGTCCACCTGGAGGCAGTCGAGAATGCCATAATCATAGTAACCCAGGGCGCAGTGGAAGCCCATGGTGTTCATATCCTTCCAGGCGAGGGCTCGATAGCTGGCTGAACCGCTGGCGCCGGAGAGAAAGGCGACATAAGCCGGCGGTTGTGGAGAAACAGTACCATCCTCGACCACGTAAAACACGTTCGGGGCATGCACCGCTCTAGCCAGCAACAGAGACATCAACGGCGGCCCCCCGATAGCTACCCAGTATGCCTTGTTCTCCTCAATCAGATTGGCCGTGGCGCATAACAGGTGCTCCGTTTCTGTGAAGTTTATTTTGTTGCTCATGCCTGGTAGCCCTCCTTGATGGTCTCCATCTTCATCAATTCCACCAGCTTGTTGGCACCCACCAGCTTCTCCAGCATATCGGCGTTGGACTCAACGCCATAGACCCACTTCTCCAGGTAGGCGTCCATAGTGCCCCCGTGGTCAGCTATGAATAGTTCCGCTGTATGCCCTGCGTCGGTCCCGTAGAGTCCCGGCATGCACCCGGGATAGGTTCCGAAAGGCAGGTGCACCACAGCATCCACCAGGTAGTAGGGGATGGTGGTGAGTCCCGGCTGCCGTCTGATTGCTTCGTTGCTTATGATTTCCTCGGTGGAAATGATGAGCTTCTTGGCACAGGTAGATGTCTCCATTGGAGACAACCCGGCTCCGAAGATGCGCGCGTTGCCGTACTCATCGCACTGGTAGACGTGAACGAGGGCAACATCAAGGTTGAGCGCCGGCACCAGGCAAATCTCCTGCCCGGTGAACGGGTCCTTAACCAGCTTCGCCCCGGAGTGCTTGAAGGCATCGCTGCCTCCCAGATAGCGCAATGGAAGGAAGGGAAGGCCCATGGCACCCGCCAATTGACGGTAGACCACCGCGCTGTTACTCCACTCCGTCGTCTTGACCTTGCCCTCCTCGATAGCTTTCGAACAGGTGCCGCTTTGTATGAACCAGCCCACGTCGATCCTGCTCACACACCCCCCGGCAATCAGAATGGCCGGGTCAAGCCCGCTGAACCTGACGGCGACCCAGAGGTCCTTCTTCTTTTGCCGGACTATCTCGCGGAACAGGGCGGTAGGGCCCCTTTTATGCATATTAAGGTCATAACCCAGGTAATCCCCGTCGCTCACGAACTTCTCGACGGCCTCCTTTTCTGTCATAACCTTACTTTTCATCTCGCGCGCTTTGTGGGTCCGCACCCACTCCCGGTGGCCATCGGGGTCAGGAGTCCGATACACCCCACTACCTGAGGCCAATACTTCCATAGTCTTCCTCCATCTTTCAGTGTAGGAAATTGCCGCACCAATCTTAGGCTAAGCCCTGACGCGCTGTCAAGGGGGTGTACTCGCCAGCAGGGTTTACACAACCACGGAAGTGAGTTAACCCGGATTCCCCATATCAAACTGGATGCATAGACATCTTTCTACGGTATTGACAACCAGGTGCCATCGTCCTACTATTGGTGACCAAGCAATGAGGGCCGGGATGCTTCATTGCGAGTTGATATGGGAAATCCCAGATAAGGAGGACACGACAGTGGAAGCACAGAATACCCTGGAACTCCCCTCGAAGGAGGTCCTGGTCAAGCTCTACCGGGACCTGGTCACGGCAAGGCGAATGGAGGCGAAGGTCCTTGAGATTGTCTCCTCGGTGGGCTTCTTAAGTCATCGGGGCCCGGGCGAGGAAGTGATACCGATCGCCATCTGCAACAATCTCACGGAAACAGACTGCTTCCATCCCAACTTCCGGACGTATTTCTGCCTGTTCGCCAAGCCGCCCTTCGAGCTGACGGATGTGGTGGCCATGCATCTGGGCAGGAGGTACAAGCACTTCCCGTATCTCTCGCCGGAGTATGGCACAATCGGCAGCAGCGGCACGCTCGGGGAGCCGGCGGTGATGTACCTCGGCACGGCCCTGGCAAACAGCATCCAGAAGACCGGTGACATCACCGTGTTCGTGCACGGGGACGGCGCCGCCAACCGCGCCCCCACTCACGAGGCGATGGTCGTCGCCGCCGCCTGGCAATTGCCGATCATCTTCGTCATCCAGAACAACCGCTACGGTATGGGGACGGCGGTGGAGAAGTCCTACAACATCGAGGACCTCTCCCTGCGAGGCGTGGGATACGGAATGCCCCACGAGCGGGTGGACGGCAATGACATGATCGCCACATATATGGTGGCCAGGCGACACATCGAGCGCTGCCGCGCCGGCGGTGGTCCGAGTGTGATTGCTGCCGATACCTACCGGCTGCGGCCGCACTACGAGGGTGAGAAGCAGATATACCGGCCCAAGGGAGAGGTGGAGGAGTGGGAGAAGCACGACCCCCTGCCCCGCTACACCAGGCAGCTCGTGGACATGGGCATCATTGATGAAGCCTACGTCCAGAAGCTGGAAGAGAGTGTGGCCGCGGAGATCGAAGACGCGGTGAAGAAGGCCGGGGAGCTGCCGCGGTTCGCAAGCTACGAAAACCACGAGAAGAGAGCCATTGCCGAGCTCTAGCCCGGCGGTCCAGGAGGAAGAATAGGACATGGCTGTTCTCAGCTATATCGAAGCGCTCAACCAGGCATTCAAAAAGGAGGAACAATAAGACATGGCTGTTCTCAGCTATATCGAAGCGCTCAACCAGGCATTCAAAGAAGAGATGCGTCGTGACGAGAAGGTGGTGATGTGGGGTGAGGACCTGATCTCAATGAACGGTGTTATGGGCCAGACGCAGGGCATATACGACGAGTTCGGCGGCGACCGCATCAAGGATACACCCATCTGCGAACAGGCGATTGCCGGCATGACCATCGGTGCGGCATATCGGGGCCTGCGGCCGGTGGGCTTCTTCATGCACGCCGGCTTCATGCTTGCCGCTTTTGACGGTCTGTTCCTCAAGATCGGCTGCAATCCCGCCAGCCTGCCCATAACCGTGCACGGCGTTATCACCGGCCCCACGGAGGACCATGACCACGGCATATCCCCCGAGGCACTGTTCGCCCATTCCCCGTACTGGAAGATAATTATGCCTTCCACGCCCTACGACGTCAAGGGACTGGTGAAATCGGCCATCCGGGACGACTGCCCGGTGATGATCCTGGACCACGCCGCAGCGATGTTCTCCGGCTATTCGGACGGTACCCTCTATACGCCATACACCGACGGCACCATCATGCTCGGCGGCAACCGGCAGGAGGTACCCGACGAGGAGTACCTGCTCCCCCTCGGCGAGGCCGATGTCAAGCGTGAGGGGACGGACGTTACCCTGGTGACCTACTCGTTCCAGGTGCACCATGCCCTGGCCGCGGCTAGCCTCCTGGACGAGGAGAGCATCAGCGTTGAGGTGGTCGACCTGCGCACCGTGGTCCCGCTGGACGTGAAAACGATCGTGGAATCAGTCCGCAAGACGGGACGGTTGCTCATCGTCCATGAGGCGATGAAACGGGCTGGTATGGCGGGTGAGATTGCCTTCCGTGTCGCGGAGGAGGCGCCGGACGTGGTCGGCTCGCTGAAGACCCTTACAAGACGACTGGCGGCCAAGAACCTGCCGCTGGCCCATCGACCCGACTGGAACCTGACCCCGGCTACCGAGAGCATTGCCGCTGCTGTCAGGGAGATGGTCTAGGACAGGCGCGGTGCATCCGGAGAATCACGGCTAAACTAGCCCAGAAATGCGCTGGACTCAAGGGGGCAGAGGATGTTAACACCGAATCACGTCCAAGGCGTACTGCTGTCATCGATACCCAACCAGCGAACTGCAGCCCAAGCATCCACAATTCACGCGTGGTTTCACAAGACTAGCGTGAAGGCCGTCTATTCAGCACACCAGGAGGGATGATATGCGTGCCTACGCAATCAGAAGATTTCTGCTGATTATTCCCACCATGTTCATCGTGACCTTGATCCTGTTTGTGCTCATTCGCGTGATGCCGGGGGACGTGGTGGAGATGATGGTCCAGGAGCAGGTATGGGAGCAAGAGATGGGCACAGAGAGCGAACTCAACGTAGAAGCGATCAGGCATATGATGGGGCTGGACGTGCCAGCTCATGTTCAGTATTTCAGGTGGGTGGGAGGTATCCTGCGCGGTGATTTTGGCAAGTCCCTGTGGACAAACGACACCCTGCTCGACATGATGAGGCTAAAAATGCCGGTAACCATTGAGCTTGCCTTTCTATCCATGGTGCTGGGGCTGCTTTTCAGCGTCCCTATAGGCATCTACGCGGCGGTACGGCAGGATACCATAGGCGACTACCTGGGGCGCAGCTGGTCGATAATGGCGCTTGCCGTTCCCGCCTTCTGGGTAGGTACGCTTGTGATGATATACCCTTCCATCTGGTGGGGTTGGGCACCAGCTGTCAGGTACATCCCCCTGGTTGAGGACCCAATGGGGAACTTGGGCCAGTTCATACTTCCGGCGCTCATCCTGGGGATGTTTACCTCCGGTGGTACCATGAGAATTACCCGTACCATGATGCTGGAGGTACTGAGGCAGGACTACATCAGGACCGCCTGGTCGAAGGGACTGCAGGAAAAGGTAATCATTCTCAGGCATGCCGTGAGGAACACCATGATTCCGGTGATTACCCTAGCCAGCGGCATGATCCCGGCACTCTTCGGTGGTTCAGTAATCATGGAGCAGATATTCTGCCTGCCAGGCATGGGCCGCTATCTGCTAACAGCTATCACCGCGAGAGACTACATAATAGTCTCCGGGCACAATCTAATCTTCGCCCTCATGGTGATGGTGGTGATAGTGTTCACCGACCTGGCTTATGCCTATGCAGACCCGAGAATTCGCTACAGGTAGAGAACGGAGGACGAGAGAAATGGCTGAGACAACGAGGTATACGCAAAAGACGGCGACAGGAGAGCCGCCAAAGGGCCGCAGATTCTGGGGTGAAGTAGCCGTCAGACTGGTCAAAGAGAAACCGCTAGGTATGGTAGGTCTGGTTCTGGTCGGGGGGCTGTTCTTTACCGGCATCTTTGCCGACCTCGCGTGGCTGGGCATGCCTGATGTTGGCCTGGCACCTGAAGGGTACAACGTGATGCACATGATCGACCGGCTCAGTCCGCCATGTGCCGAGTATCCCCTGGGCACAGACCATCTGGGGCGCGACATGCTCAGTCGCGTTATCCACGGCGCTCGTCTCTCCATGATTGTTGGCGTTGTAGCGACCCTAATGAGCACCAGCATGGCCACAGCCATAGGCATGATGTGTGCCTACTTCGGTGGCAAGTTCGACCTGATAGTGCAGCGGTTTGTTGACGCCTGGATTTGCTTCCCGTTTCTGGTCATTCTGATAACGATGATGGCCATAGTGGGGCCAGGTCTGGCGCAGATATTGCTGGTCCTGGGGATAGCCGGCGGCATCGGCACCAGCAGGTTCCAGAGAAGCCTGGTCTTCGCTATCAAAGAAAACGAGTACGTTCACGCCTCGGAGGCACTCGGTGCCGGGCGTGCCAGGATAATCCTGCGTCACCTTCTGCCCAATATCATGCCCACGGTGATCGTCATATTCACCATAGGTATGGGGGTCACAATCCTTACTGAGGCAAGCCTGAGCTTCCTGGGCCTGGGTCTCCCTCCCCCCTACCCCAGCTGGGGAGGCATGATCAGCGGAGAAGGGGCGTCCCACATGCTGAGGGCCCCCTGGCTGGCTCTCTGGCCCGGTCTTGCGCTTACCCTCGCCGTGTTCGGCATTAACGTGCTGGGGGATGCCATGAGAGACCTGCTCGACCCCAGGCTCAGGGGTGGCGTAGGTACCTACCGCCTGGACAAGGTTGAAAAGATCCGTGCCAAGCTCGTCAAGAAGCTGCAGGAGGCTGAGCTGCAGGCGCAGAAGAACTAGAATAAGGCGGAGAAAACCACACAGAACGAGACATACGGGTTGAGAAAAGGAGTAGAATGTGACAGTATGTGGAACTAATTAAGCACCAAGAAAGGAGGAGACATGAACAGTAAGATTATGTGCCTGCTGCTGGTATGCGCAATGGTCGTGCCGCTGCTGCTGGCCGCTTGTGCACCAGCGGAGAAGGGCGAGTGGGTGACGGGCGAGATGGTGCGGGACTCACTGGGCAACATGAAGGAAAAGCCGCAATACGGCGGGATGGGTCGCTATTGCTGGACCGAGACTCAGGTGGGTACCTGGGACCCGGCCGCTTCAGAATTCGGGAGGACGTGGCACCTGGGCATGTATGACACTCTCACCAGAGCCGATTACACCAGGGGCCCCTCGGGAACAGGTGAGTTCGAGTTCACCAGCGGCTTTTTCGCTGAGAAGTACCGCATAGGCTTCCTGGCTGAGAGCTGGGAGCAGCCTGACCTGCAGACCGTCATCATTCACCTGCGCCAGGGGATTCACTACCACGACAAGCCGCCGGTGAACGGCCGGGAGATGGTGGCCGATGACGTGGTGTTCTGTCTGCGGCGAACTCAGGAACATCCCCGGAGTGGCCTCTACCAGCCGCCGGGCACACCCGAGGAAGACTATATCAGAGCCACTGCCATCGACAAGTACACGGTCGAGGTCAGACTGCCCAGGCCAGACACAAGACCGTGGATGCAGTTCGACACCGCCGCATACGCACCCGAGCTGATAGAAGAGTATGGCGACCTGGAAGACTGGCGGAATGCCTGCGGTACCGGGGCGTGGATCTGCACCGATTATGTCCCCGACAGCTCCATCACCTTCGTGAAGAACGAGGACTACTGGGACGTTGACCTATTCTTCCCGGAAAACAAGGTGCCCTACCAGGACGGGTGGACTTCCATCAGTATACCGGAGCCTACCACAGCGCTGGCAGCGCTGCGCACAGCACAGATTGACTGGCACATCGGCATAGACTGGGAGGACGCCGAGATGTTGATGCAGTCCAACCCCGAGCTGCAGTACCGCTACTCATATGGCTACTATGCTCCGACAATTGAAATGAGGAACGACCATGAGCCGTTCAATGATATCAACGTCCGGAAGGCGCTGACGCTGGGCATAAACCGCAATGAAATAGCGCAGGCCCTGTACGGCGGCAATGCCCTGGTGCACTGCTGGCCCTTCCGCCCGGATTTGGGCGAGGACATCTACATCCCGCTGGAGCAGATGCCGGCGGACGTCCAGGAGCTGTACGAGTACAACCCGGAAAAGGCGCAGCAGCTACTCGCCGAGGCGGGCTACCCTGACGGCCTGGAGGTTGAGCTGCTCGTCCCCAGCACCGAAACCCACGTGGACCTGGCAGAGGTGGTCAAGCAGTACTGGGACCAGATAGGCGTCGAGACGACCGTCAACGTGCTCGAGTTGGGCACCTTCTACGGCCGGATGTACGGCTGGAACTATGACCAGACCGCGATGGTTCACTGGGCCAATACAAATCCCTTCTGGATTACTGATACCTGCTACTATGCCGACAAGCTCTACAACTATTCCAAGGTCGACGACCCTTATATAATCGAGACGAGCGAGCTCCTGGAGACAACCGCCGACGCCGATGAGCGTGCCGCGATATTCAAGGAGCTGGGCCCCTATGTTCTGCGCCAGTGCTGGAACATAGCTCTGCCGCTTGAGAACTCCTACGTCTTCTGGCAGCCGTGGCTGAAGGGCTACAGTGGTGAATGGTGGGGCGGACCACACCGCTGGACGGACCTGGACCTCAGGAAGGAGATGATAGGGGAATAAGAACAGAGCCTGCTAACAGCCCGCCTCCCCTGGCGGAAGTTCTTATCAGCCTCACCCCGACCCTCTCCCGTCGAGGGAGAGGGGACAAGGAGAGAGCACTACTCAGGGCAGTAGCATGTAGTGCGAGGCTTCAGCCTCGCCTGGGGCAGGGAGTGCTTTTGCCTCCCACCACAGGGCGACCTTAAAAGGCCGCGCTACATTTGCCGGTGGATGGGGGATCTCGAAAGACGGAAGGGGTCACAGGTGTTCCTTGCACTCCTCCCTCCCCCGGCGGGAGGGAGACAGAGGGAGGGGGCCTCCCATCACCCGCGCCTCACTGGAATAGGTTCTAGCCTTCGCTGCTCCCCAGCAATTCTATCAGCGCCCCGTGGGCGCTCTTGGGATGGATGAAGCGGCGGCCGAGCAGCGTCATGCCTCTGGCTTCACAGAGGTTCAGCAACTCCTCCAGATTCTCCGCCTGGAGGGAGACGTGATGAATCCCTTCCCCTCTGCTGTCAAGGAACCTTTCAATCAGGCCACCCTTGCCCCTCGGCTCCAGCAGCTCGAAATGGCTTTGCCCTATCCTCACCAGGCGGGAGAGGAACTCCGGTGTCTCCAATTCATAACCAGCCTCCAGCTTGGCCCCAAAGACCTCCTCAAGAAAGGCGGTCACTTCTTCAGCACTGCGCACGGCAAGGCCCACGTGATGTATCCTCTGTATCATGTCTCCTCCTGAAGATTTATTGCCCGAGTCCATAATAGTCAACCAGCCTCGGCCACCACAGAAGGTGCCTCCACCAGCACCTGATGGAGCTAATCTGGGGATGGCACGTCAGGCTGGTTGTTTATGGAACCCGTCCTACCGGGTAAGAATGAACATCTGGCAGCCGCCGATCCCCACGTTGTGGGTCAAGCCCACCTTGGGGTCGCCCGGCACCTGTCTTGGCCCGGCTGTACCTCTCAACTGGTGAATGATCTCGGTTAGCTGAGCGATGCCGGTAGCTCCCATGGGATGCCCACGGCTTTCCAGGCCACCGTCGGTGTTGACCGGATGTTCGCCACCGATGTCTGCCTTCCCCTCCCAGATATACCTCGCCCCTTCACCGGAAGGGCAGAACCCTAACTCCTCTACGGCGAACACCTCACCGGGGGCAAAGGCATCGTGCACCTGGCAGACGGCGATATCCTTAGGGCCAACCCCGGCTCGCTCGTAAGTCTCCTTGGCCAATCTGGCGATAAAGCCCTCGGCAACATCGCCGCCGACACCCTCCGGCTTGTATTCAGGCGTTCCGCTGGCCCACCCAGCGATGGTTATCGGCTTACCCCGGAAGCGATGCGCTACCTCCTTGGCGCAGACCACCGCCGCTGAGGCGCCGTCGCTGGTGGGTGAACACTCGTATAGAGTGATAGGGTCGCAGATCATGCGCGCGTTGAGCACCTGCTCGAGGGTCAGCTCGGTCTGGTACTGGGCGTAGGGGTTCATGGTGCCGTTCTTGTGGCTCTTCACCGATACCTGGGCGAACATCTCCGGCGTTGAGCCATACTGGCTCATATGGCGCATCGCCCTCATGGCATATACCCCGGGCATGATGAACATACCCATCAATTGCGCGTAGCCGGCCCTCGACTCGTCCGTCACCCTGCCCAGCAACCCCCTCTCCATCTTCTCCACGCCGGTGCAGAGACAGACATCATAGAGGCCAGCGCCTATTGCCCAGGTTGCTATCCGCACCGCGGTAGCCGAGCTTGCGCATGCCTTCTCCACATTATCGATGAGAATGCCCGTTTGGCCTACCTCGCCGAATACGAACTGCCCGGTGCCGGTGACGTCCTGGACACGGCCACTGAAGCCGGCCTCGATATCCTTGAACTCGGCACCGGCATCATCAAGGGCAGTCAGAATAGCCTCCCGGCCCATAGCCCCAACACTTTTGTCGGGCCACCTGCCGAACTTGTGTAGCCCCACCCCCACGATGCAGACCTCTCTCATCTTTTTCCAGGCCTCTAAAGTACCCATAATCTTTCCTCCTCGAGAAGTGACTTCCTCAGCTCCGCACCGCTCTGACCTTGAACACTATCTGGTCGTTGCCCTCAGCATCCTCCCTGATCTTCTCAAAATAGACCTCCATATCCATGCCGATTTCGAGGGATTCGAAGCCCTCGGTCACCACTGTCTCCAGCTGACAGCCCTCCTCCAGGCTGACCATGGCTAGCCCATAGGGGACCTGCACCAGAGAGCCTGGGAGCTGCTGCCTGACAATGGTATATGTGTAGAGCTTGCCTTTACCCTTGAGAGGCACCTTGTCCAGCTCCCGCCCCCCGCAGTTGAGGCAGACATGCCTCATGGGGAAGAAGTACTTGCCGCATTTCCTGCACTTGACACCAACAAGGTAGGGCTCCGCCCCCGGCTCCTCGGGTATCTCAAATGCGCCCCGCCTCAACGGAACCCGCTTCTTCTCTTTAGCCTCGGTCATAATCGCTCTCCTTTCTCTTGCTGCCTGCACGCTCCTCCCACAGATAAATGATACTTCGTCGCTGCCAACCCGGCAATCAGAGCGGTGGCCGACAAGGTTGCCGCAGGCGCTACTGCTGTTGCTGCTGCATTTCCTCTCGGGCCCGTTCGGGGTCTTGCCCCATAGTCACGTAAGCGCGCATTATCTCGAAGGCCTCGTCGCTCTTTATTCCTTCCTGGAACAGCTCGAATGCCAGGGCGAGGCCATCGGCAACGGGCATCTGGCTACCTTCATAGACGCACCGCCTGATAAGGGTCACGGCGAGCGGCGGTCGGGCTGCCAGATCCTTGGCGAACGCCAGCGCAGCCGGCATCAGCTGATCCGGGTCGCAAGCGCGCGTCACCAGACCGATGCGCTCAGCTTCGTCGGCATATACGGGCCTGCCGGTCAGCTGCAGCTCCAGTGCCCTGGGAATGCCGATAAGGCGCGGCATAAGCTGCGTGCCGACAGGAGCCGGGAATCCACCACCGACCTCGGGCTGGACCAGCACCGCCTCCCGTGACATGAAGCGGAAATCGCAGAACAGCATCAGCTCGAGACCCCCACCACCAACCGGTGCATTGATAGCGCCTATCACCGGCTTCGGCCCTCGCCGGTGAACGCCGCGCGGGGCAGGCAGTTCTGCCGGCAGCTGCAAAGTGCCGGCACGCAAGGCTTCGGCCCAATCCACCAGCAAGGAAACATCGAAGTGCTGGATGAATACGTCCGGCATGGCGCTGGTAATGATGCCAACGCGCAGCTCCGGGTCGTCATAGAATGCCTCCACCAGGTCGTCAAACTCGGCTCCCGTCTCCATATTCCACAGGTTTCTTGGCGGGTTATGGAATCTCCAGATGACAACGGGGCCGTCGGTCTCCACCTGGAAGAATTTCGCTTCTTTTGCCATCATCAGCTCCTTTCTAACCGCTCAGTCCGCTTCCCTCTCCCTTGATGGGCCTGACGCAATGGAGGCCTGCGCCGCCTTTCGTCTTTCAACGTTGCCCATCCATCGGCAAATGTAGCGCGACCTTTCAAGGTCGCCCTGCGGTGGGAGGCAGAAGCACTCCCTGTCCCAGGCGAGGCTAAAGCCTCGCACTACATGCTACTTCCCTCTCCCTTGACGGGAGAGGCAGGACTGCAAGGAAACCCTGTGCCTGTTTACGTGTTCCTTGTTCCTGGCTAAGCCTTGGTTGACGCCGGGGCCTGCTATTCTCCTGTAATCTCCGACTTCAGCTCCTGGTCAACCCAGAGATATCGATATATCTCGT
>Ga0209986_10001424_pt1 | contig 22865 bp, 17 predicted proteins | sample BlataG_FD_183168 | JGI IMG/M metagenome (GOLD analysis project Ga0209986, IMG submission 183168) | Deep subsurface microbial communities from Black Sea to uncover new lineages of life (NeLLi) - Black_00105 metaG (SPAdes) (version 2) | ecosystem: Environmental > Aquatic > Marine > Oceanic >... | reverse complement strand
TCCATTCTTCTTTTTACTATTTCGGGGGAATGTGGTGGAGGAACAGAGATGGGCATTTCAATTATAGTAGTAACTCCACCTAAGGCAGCATCTTTTGAACCACTTTCAAAGGTCTCTCTTTCATCATGTCCGGGAGCTCTGATATGTACATGAGGGTCAACGGTACCGGGTAAAACCATTTTTCCTTCTGCATCGATAACTTTTTCAGCCTCTAATTTTTCTTTACTTATTGCAGTAATTATTCCATCTTTTACTCCAATATAACAATCTATCAATCTGCAATCTATAAATACTTTATCTGACTTAATTACTAAATCATATTTTTCCATAGTTCATCCTCCTAGCACTGTTTTAGTTTATTAATTTATCTATTTACATGATTTCTTTCTTATTTCCCTGTAAATACCTGTAAATAATAGTTTTATATTATCAAAAAATTTATATTTATCTACATGGAATGACGAGACCGATTGGCAGGTTTTGCAACCTGTATAACATATACTACTATCTCTAACAATATTTATAACATTAAAAAATATATTATTCTTATATTCTTTCGGTGAAGGATGAGCATATAGAGCCCGTTTTGATTGTTTAATGCCAACTTCTACCATTGCCTCAACGTATTTGAAGGCTACCAAAGTGGGGTCAATGACCACAATGTTGAGCTCTTTGGCTGCTTTTTCAGTGTATCCGGCCATTCCCGCGCACCCAAGAATGATCACTTCGGCACCGTCTTCCTCTACAGCTTGCCTGGCCACTTCCAGGATACGCTTTTGGGCCAGATCCGGTTTTTCATCAGTTTCAGTTACCGTCATCCCTAACTCTCGGACTGATGCCAGGTTAAAGGGGAGTTTATTACGCCAGACATCGTCATATTTACTGGGAACTCTTTTTTTCATCGGCGTCAAAATAGTAAATTTATTCCCCAGCATGGAAGCCACATGCATTGAAGCTTCCTGTATTCCCACCACTAGAATATCCGAAATTTCTTTCATCGCCGCCAATCCGGGATCGGAAAAGCAGGCGATAATAACAGCATCATAGTTTTCCGCATTTGCTTTTTTTACCAGATCCATGCTGTAAAAGGCGGCTAGAGTCTCATCATAAGCCGATTCTATGGCTATAGGTCCCTTATCAGGGCAGGTGACAACTAGCTCTGTTTCTGGTCGTTTAATAGCTTCTAGAGTTTTACGGATATGATTAGTCATATCCACTGAGCTGTTGGGGTTGATTACCATGATTTTCATACAAGTGTCTCCTTTATTTTTACTTTCATCATCTCACGACCGGCATGAAAAGCTTTCAGGTTGATTCCCTTTAATTGTTCCGGTACGAATTTTTTAATTGCCTTTTCCCATATTTCCATCTTGATGTCCAAAAACGGGGTCAGCGCTCCCAGTAACAGAACATTCATGGTTTTCACATTGCCAATTTCTACCGCTTTGTTGGTGGCATTTAAACTGTATATATTTTTAGCGCTATTTTCCAGCGCCTGTTCGATCACATCATCCGCAGGGTATGTCGCAAGGCCACTAGATACTGCAACCGGAGATATTTTGTACTCATTAAAAACAATGGTACTTTCCCGGTTAAGAAACTCTATTTGCCGCAGGGCTTCAATGGGTTCAAATGCCAGAAGATAATCCACTTTACCTCTCATGGACATGGGAGCATCCACCTTCTCTCCCCACCGGATATGACTAATGACACTTTAGAATATTTTCTTCTTTTGATACCCATTATCTTTGCCCCCTCCTTTGTTCCTCTTGCTTGTTATTTTATTCTATAACAAGTCTTATTTTTCTCCTAAATGTGTCTAGTTGGAGGGGTGCAGTCCAATATTAGTCTTAATTATTCTGTGCCTATCCCTTTAGAGCCCTTAAGGGGGATAGACACCCTTCAGGGTAAATGGGCTAAGATCATTAAGCTGGCTACTTTAGCTTAGTTAATTCTTTTCGGTCTTTTTAGATAAGTTTTTTGGGTATTAACCTCCTTTTTAGTTGAATAGGTAAAATTAACTAAGTAACTTTATGCTTTTTGTGGATAGTTGACTATTTAACCTAAAGAGATAGCAAATCCACCAAACGAGATCTTCTTTTTTCAAAGAACGATTAATAGATTTTTCTTCATAATCTGTGGAATTTATTTTTCATATTCTTTCATATTATTTTTGACAGCACCTAATATACTCATTTACATTTTCTAATAATATCATTTAAAAATCAGTCTTTATAACTAAAATATTAATTTATTAATAGCCACTTCAATTCTGTTTAAACCTTCTTTTATGTTATCAATTGATATAGCAAAAGTGAATCGAATATGATCTGGATAATTAAAAGCTTCTCCAAGAACTACAGCTACATGAGCTTCTTCCAAAATATAATTCACCACCTCCATTTCATTATTAATTATTCTATCTCCTAAACGTGCTCCATAAAGTTTTGATATGTTCGGAAAAACATAGAAAGCACCATCAGGATGATTACAGGAAATTCCTTTGATTGAATTTAGCTTTTTTACTATATAATCTCTTCTTCTGGCATATTCTTTACACATAATTTTAATCATTCCTTGAGAACCAGTTAAGGCTTCGATTGCTCCTTTCTGAGCCATTGAATTAATATTGGCTGTAACATGGCCCTGAAACTTGACCATGGCAGAAATAACCTCCTCTGGGCCTGCAGCATATCCAACTCGCCAACCAGTCATGGCATAAGATTTAGATAGGCCATTTACCACAATAGTTTGGTCCTTAATCTCTTGATTAAGAGAAGCTATGCTGATATGTTTAGCCTCATTATAAATTATATTTTCATATATCTCATCAGTTATAACCCATATTCCTTTATCTACTAAAAAATCTGCAATTTGCTTTAGATCATCCTCTTTACACATTGCCCCTGATGGATTATTAGGACTATTAAGTATTAAAGCTTTCGTTTGAGGGGTATATTTAGTTTTTAATTCTTCTAAAGTTATTCTAAAGTTATTCTCTTCTTTAGTAGGACTATATATGGGTATACCACCTGCTAGTTTAATCTGTTCTGGAAAAGTTACATAACAGGGAGTAGGAACCAATACTTCATCTCCTTGTTCACAAATAGTCATAAATGCGTTATATAAAGCTTGTTTTGCTCCATTGGAAACAATAATTTGGGAAGGAATATATTCTAAATGATTATCTCTTTTTAGTTTAATACAAATAGCTTCTCTTAACTCTTTAATCCCTGCTACTGCAGTATACTTAGTAAACCCTGCTTTCATTGCTTGACCAGCAGCTTCTTTAATATTTTCAGAAGTATCAAAATCTGGTTCTCCAGTTGCAAAGCTAATAATTTTAAATCCTTTGCTTTTTAATTCATCTGCCTTAGCTGCAACTGCTATAGTTGCAGAAGGGCTTATTTTAGAAATTATAGAAGAAATCACTCCTGACTTCATTTATTACTTTTCCTCCTTTATATATTTAATATTTATTTAACTTCATTCTCTCTATAAATTACAATAGATTCTAATAACTCTATTCTTTTAAATTCTATTTGTCTTCTTTTATAATAATTATTTATTGAAATAATTAAAACATTAGCAATAATCTTTTTTATGATCCTTATAATAAAATATTAAATATCAATCTACTATTTCATTTAATCTATTTAATAATTTAAAGCAGAACATTTTGTTCTACTTTATCTATTTTTTTTCCGATCAATTTTTCTACAACAAATTTAAAGTTTTGTTTATGTCCACTCACAAAAAATTTATGAATAGATTCTTCCTGTCTCCACACATTTAAATTCCCACTTTGTTTTAATATTTCTTTTACTTCTAAAACAGTCTGTCTCGACGGATCTACAAATTTAACTTTAGGCTCTATAACTTTTCTTATGAAATCTTTTAGAAAAGGATAATGAGTGCAACCAAGAATTAAGGTATCTATTCTTTTTTCTTTCAAAGGTTTTAAATAAATATTTGCTGTCTCTTGAATTTTCTTAGGATTTACAAGGCCCTGCTCGACAAAGTCAGCAAAATCAGAGCATGGTTGTCCAAAAAGATTAATGGTAGAATCTAACGATCCAATAATTTGCTTATATATTTCTGTAACTTTTTTTGGTCCTAGTATTCCAACAACTTTGTTTTTTGTTACTTTTACAGCCATCTTAGCCCCAGGCTCTATTACACCAACTATAGGTATATTAAATTTTTCACGGGCATCTTTAAGTGCAATAGACGTGGCAACATTACAGGCAATAACTATTATCTTTGCTTTTTTTCCTACTAAAAAATTAATAATCTCAAAAACATATTTTTTTATAAGTTTTTCTGGCTTTATACTATAAGGGATATGCATATGATCTGCAAAATAAAGTATATTTTCACAAGGTAACTGGTTATATATTTCTCTTAAAACGCTTAAACCTCCAACGCCAGAATCAAAAAGACCAATTGGATTATTTTTATGACTCATGATTTAATACCTCCTTTTATACAATTCAATTCCAAAAGACAGTTACAAAAGTCAATAATATACATACTAATAAAATATCCTACTCTGGAGAGTTTACGTAAAACACCACCCAGGGTTTATCCTGATCTAGTCCTACCAGAGCCGGAATACTAGCCTCTATTAAGGGAGGAGATTCTATCTCCTTCTTAAAGCAAGAAGCTGATAAGGGAGGATTAAATTTATTTACCTTGATGTTTTGTTCTCTTCCTTTCTCCCACCAGAGGTCCCTTTCATTATTTAGGTAGGTCGCCAATCGGTATAACGCCTCATCGATGGTTCACTTGTGTTTGGGGCTAAGGCTTGCTATCCGACCCTCCCGACACTGCGTCACCACAATACCGTGTCTTGTAACAACGCTACTGTCAGTAACAGGCAACTAACAGGAGGGATTCTCACCCTCTGGCTGACTAATTCTCTGGGCGTTACCAAAGAGCATACTTTCTATAGTATCAAAGGTTAGATCTTGGATAGGTATTTTAACCTTGACATTAGGGAAAGTTATTGTTATATTATCCTAAAGGTGACAGCTTACCTCCTTTTTTGTAAAGGATTTTGTTATTTATTTTAGTAAGTCTACACCTTTTTTCCTTCAACCTTCTTTACCCTCTATTTACTACCCCACTAAATTTTACACTAACACCGATTTGCGATATACTATATACTAACTTTTATTATTTCTTAGGTTTTACCCAGCCTCTACCTTCCACTGCTCTGGCTACACGTTGAATCGCAATCAAATAAGCAGCATCACGGGTGAAACATTTCTTTTCCACAGCCAAATCCGCTACCGCATTAAAGGCATTAGTCATAATATTATTCAGTTTTTCTAAAACCTCATTTTTTGGCCAGTAATAATTCATATTATTCTGGACCTGTTCAAAATAAGAAACAGTTACTCCACCAGCATTACAAAGGAAATCAGGAATTACATAAACTTCTTTTTCCTCTAATACTTCATCTGCCTCTAAAGTAGTCGGAGTATTAGCAGCTTCAGCATATAGTTTAATTGAATTAAAATTAATATAACTTACATTATCTTTAGTAACTGCTTGACCCAAAGCTGCTGGAATAAGAACAGTGACCTCTTTCTTTAACCAGGCATCACCATCTTCTTGTTTCCAACCAAAAGATTTAGCCTTTTTGGGGTCAATAGTTCCAAATTTATCTAAAGTACCTGGAGCAAATAAATTTTTAGGATCAATCCCTTTTTCACAACTATAAGTATAGGCTTTTTTATCATTAGAATCCCAACAAGCAATAGCTACTACTTTACCACCATATTGAACAAATTTCTCCACGGCATACCGAGCAACGTTGCCTGCACCTTGAATAGAAGCAATAGCATCTTTAAAATCGATACCCAACCTCTTCAAGGCTTCTCGAATACAGTAGACTACTCCATAACCAGTAGCCTCAGTTCTACCCAGTGAACCACCTATTCCGACTACTTTACCAGTAACAAAACCAGGTTTTCTACATCGGGCAATAGTATCATATTCATCCATTATCCAGAGCATATCCTGGGGATTAGTAGCGACATCTGGGGCAGGGATATCCATTTCTGGGCCAACAAAATCATAAACTCTTCTAACCCAACCCCGACAAAGCCTTTCAGTTTCTCTATCGGACAATTCTCTCGGATCCACGATGATTCCACCTTTAGCTCCTCCTAAAGGGATATCTACTACCGCACATTTCCAGGTCATCATAGTAGCTAAACTTCGTACCATATCAATGGTTTCATCTTTAGCGAAACGGATCCCACCTTTTGCAGGCCCCCGCGCAGTAGAATGTTGAATTCTAAAACCAGTAAAGGTTTTAGTAGTACCATCATCCATATCTACCGGAATAGTAAATTGTAATTGCCTCTCCGGTTCTCTCATAAATGCTCGTAAGGCAGGATCAAGATTAAGTTTCTCTGCATTATGATCAAATTGAGCCTGCACCATTTCGAAAAGATTCATTTCTTTAGACATTTTATTAAAATCCTCCTAAAAATAATTTTGATTTATGTATCATTATAACAAACCTCTTCTAAATATAGGATTTGGAGTTTTCAGGTAGTTTGTTATTTTTAGTTATTACCTATATGAGTCTTTTCGCTGTGGCATAGATAATTTCTAGCCGGGATAATTTCTTACAGGAAGAGCTTACTGTAAGGGAATCTATCCTGACGGTCTTACCTTCTATGTTAAGTATTTTAGAGAAAGTTTGGGCATGTGCTTCTATCTCTTGCTGGATAAGGTCAACGCCGTATTCTTGGTTGTATTTATATACAGCTGCCCTAAAATTGGTAAGGCTGTTTTTGGATACCGGCTGTTCCGGAAAGCTGGTCGTATGTAAGGCATGCTGGTACCTGATATCAAACATTAGAGAATTAAGGGCTTCTTCATCTGATTGGTTAAATATCTCCCTTAAGATTAAAAGTCCGAAATAAACATTTACCGGATTATTAGGCCGGGAAGCCGGATTATCACTATATAATACGCTAAACCGGTCTTCATCTATGAAAGGGAATATCTTCTTGCTAAATGTTTCTGCCCAGGAGCCTTTAAGATGTTTCATTTCTCTTTCGGTAAGTGATAATAGTGAATCATCTAAGGCCATTTGTTGTGTGTTATTTAGCTGAAAGGACATTGGAACTCTCCTTTATTTATTAGTATTTTTATGATTTATTATACCATAAAACGCAAGTAAAATAAAGGGTTTTAGCCATTTTTGCTGATTAAGTTTTCAAGGTGCTATGAGTAAATAATTTAAATATGTTGTTTGATACTATCGAATACTATTTGTAAAATATGGGTACTTTTTGGGTAGTAACCATATTATTTATTAATTATTCTCTTCTGTTTAAGAGTTTCAAAAATAAAAATCGATGCGATTATGCCAAATCCTATTATATCATGCAATATCACCGAATCCATAAGCATTAATCCCCCTAATAAAAGAGCAAGACGCTCAACGATATTTATTTTACTGTTAAGCCAGCCTTGTACTGCTGCGGAAATAGATAGCATTCCCAAAATTGCCCCTATGATTATTCTTAGTAAATCCAACCAATTAGCAAAATCAACCAGAACGAGTTGAGGAGAAAGAACGAACATATAGGGAACTATAAAAGCCCCGATTGCTATTTTTGTAGCATTAAAACCTGTTTTCATCATGTCACCTCCTGCTATGGCAGCTCCAGTAAATGCTGCTGAACATACGGGTGGCGTAATGTCTGCTATTATTCCAAAGTAAAATACAAACAGATGCGCTGCAATTAAAGGCACTCCCAACATTACAAGTGCGGGAGAAACGATAGTAGCGGTAATAACATAATTGGCTGTTGTTGGGACTCCCATGCCTAGGACCATAGACGATAACATTGCCAATACCATGGTTATAATGAGATTCCCCCCTGCCATATCTACCAAACCAGCTCCCAGTTTTAAGCCCACACCTGTAACAGTAACCATTCCGACAACAATCCCCGCAGTAGCGCTGACTGCTGCTACTCCAATAGCAGTCCTAGCTCCATCTTCAAACGCTGAAATAAAATCCATAAAGCCCATTCGGGATTCTTTATAAAGAGATCCCACAATAATACTTGTAACAATACCATAGAGCCCTGCTCTTATTGGTGTTTGGCCAGAATTTAAAGTCATCACAATAACTATAATTGGTGCAAAGAATATTCCCCTGGACTTGATGACAGACCATAGGCTTTTGACCTCACTATCTGGTAATCCTTTCAGACCTAACTTCTTTGCTTCTAAATGTACCGCAAAAAAAACTCCTGTAAAGTATAAGACTGCAGGGATTGCAGCGGACAAGGCAATAGTCCAATACGGTATTCCTGTGAATTCTGCCATCAAGAAAGCAGCTGCACCCATGATTGGGGGCATAATTTGTCCACCTGTAGAAGCAGCAGCCTCAACTGCTCCAGCAAATTCCGGTGTATATCCACATCTTTTCATCATAGGTATTGTATAACATCCAGTTGCAGCAACATTTGCAATAGAACTGCCCGAAATTGTTCCTTGTAATGCACTACTAATAACGGCAACTTTAGCAGGACCCCCAGCTGCTTTGCCGGTTAATGCATTTGCAAAATCAATAAAAAACTCTCCAACACCGGTTCTTTTCAGAAATGCACCAAATAATAGAAATAGAAACACAAAGGTGCTTACAACCCCTATGGGTATACCTAGCATTCCATCAGTACCCAAATACATATGACGAATAATACGTTCCAAGCTAAGCCCTCTATGTAAAAGAAATCCGGGAAATAAAGCTCCAAAGTGACAATAGAAGAGAGAAAGGAGGCCTAAAAAAAATACTGGATATCCAATAACCCTCCTTGTTGCTTCAAGAACTAGTATGATAGCAATTGTACCCATCCAAAAATCTGCTGTGGTTGTATCTCCTACCCTATATAGAATATCTTCGTAAAAAATCATCCAATAAATAGCTATCCAAGTACTTGCAAACATCAGAATAACATCTAATACACCAATAGGCTTATCTTTCTTATCCTTTCTAGACGGATACAAAAGATAAGCAAGCACCAAAGCAAAAGATAGATGGATTGATCTCTGTAGTTGTGGAACAAGCGAACCAAAAATTGCAGTATACACCTGAAATGTTGAAAAAGCAACTGCAATTACGACCCCAAAAATAGCCCATAACCCTGATAATCTACGTGTTGATTTTTCGACATCTATTTCTTTAGGACGAACTTGGATTATTTTGACCTGTTTTTTTTTTAACAATATATTCTTTTTTTCTCCTATTTAGATATCTTAAGTCAAATACACTTTTCTATTTCTATAAAAATAGACACGTAAGTGCCCAAGCGTACATAGAATTTACCCTCCTCCCCCTACTTAATAGACGAGTAAATCCCCTTTAATTTAGTTAGTACCTTGGAAGCACATAGAATTCTACCTGTGCTTCCAAGGTACTAAATTTTAACAAGAATACTATATTTAAATAAATCTATAGTATTTACTTTTTCCACGTACCTGTTTCTTCATAGTATTTTTTGGCACCAGGATGTACATCAATCGTTATTCCTAATAACGGATTTTTTGGATCTAACTGTTTTGCAGCAGCTATCATTCCACCTATTTCTTCGCGTCCTTCCCACATCGTTTTTGTAAGATTATAAACAAGCTCTTCGTCTAACTCCTTTTGACAGACCAATATGGCCTGTACAGATACCGATTGTGCATCAGAAGTTTGCCCTTGGTAAGAGTTTGCCGGTAGTATATATCGGGTAAAAAATGGGTATGTATCTATAATCTTTTTTAATTCTTCATCTGAAAAGCTCAGAACATCAATATCAGTGGCTATAGCCATCTCCTGGAATGTAGCATTCGGGACACCTGTGGTTACAAATGCCGCATCTAATAAACCATCCCTCATTCTATCTGCTGCATCCGTATTTGCTAAATGTTCTGCTTTAATGTCATCAAAAGTAATGTCAAATACCCCCAGTATTTGTGCGCAGTTAGCGGTTGAACCACTTCCAGCATAGCTAACAGATACCCGTTTGCCTTTGATATCTGAGATAGACTGAATTCCTGCATTTTTTCTTACAAATACTTGAATGGGCTCTGGAAATATTCTAGCAACAGCTTGCATTCTTCGATACTCTTGGTCAAACATATATAGTTTGTTATATGCATATTCTGCCAAATCGTTCTGAGTTAACCCAAGTTCTATTTCTCCTCGTTCGATAAGCTTAGTGTTTTCTACAGAAGCTCCTGTGCTTTGAGCAGACACATTAACATTAGGTAGTTCTCTGGTCCATATTCTAGCAAGCGCTCCCCCGAGTGGGAAATATGTACCACCTACACCTCCTGTTCCAATAATCAAATTGTATTTCTTTGCACTTTCACCACTGGCAGTGCCTCCGTAAACAACCATGAATAACACAATGCAAATTACTAAAGTTGTTACCAATAATTTTTTGTAGCCTTGAACCTCCTTAAACATACTAATTAACCTCCTCATTTTTTAAACTAATTTTCAACCTATTACTTACCTTCCAATTGTTTCTTATTAAAAACCTCCTTCTATGAAAGCCAAATACAAGTTTTATTTTCTATGGGGCTGCATTGGCTTTTCATCTTTATTTTTCCCCATCTTTTAGATTTTTGATCATCCTTATATCCGTACCTATCCCCGTTTTCACGAGGACAAGTTTATAGCACACATTATAAAATTTGTTATTTTAAAAAACATTTAAATTATTCCCTAAAAAAAGTTAAAAAAGTTAACAAATTACTAAGCTTTACAGCCCCTCTCATAATTAATTAATCTTTTAATGGGAATATACCTTGATTATTTCCCCATATCCAGGAGCAACAGTTATTTCTCCATTATCAAAGATTATTCTACCTCTAACAATAGTTTTTTCAGGCTTCCCATAGACTTCCCATCCATCATACACCAGGGCGCTCTCTCTGCACTTAGTAAACATTTTATCCTTAGAAATAATATCTTTCTTATCTGGATCGATTATCACAAAATCTGCATCAGAACCAAGGGCAATTGTTCCTTTTTTAGGATACAAACCAAACACTCTTGCCGGATTCTCACAGATAAGTTCTACCATTTTATCCAATCTAATTTTTCCTTCTTTTACTGCGGTGAAAAGCAAGGGCAATCTGGTTGATAACCCTGGGAATCCCGCAGGAGGAGTAAATATATCCTCACCCCCTCTTTCCTTTTCCTCTTTAGTAAAAGGGCCATGGTCACTTCCTATAATGTCAATACTTCCATTATTTACAAATTCCCACATTTTCAGCCTTTCTTCTTCACTTCTTAAAGGAGGATTACACTTGGCAAATGCTCCAACTTTCTCCAGAACATTCTCATTAAGAAATAAATAATGGGGACAAGTTTCTGCTACAATATATACTCCTTTAGATTTTGCCCTATTTACTAATTCCACAACCTCTGGTGTACTGATATGGCATATTTCTACTTTTGTGCCAATTTTTTCCGCAAAGAGTAAAATCTTTGCTACTGTCTCTATTTCCACCACTGGTGGTCGAGACCTACCGTGATATATCGGAGAGGTCTTACCTCGTCTTCTCAGGGTAGCTATGTTTTTATTAATCATATCGTTATTTTCTGCATGAAAACCAATTATTACTCCAGTCTGAGCAACTTTTTCCATCAATTCATATTGGTCACCGGTGTTTGGTGCAGTAAGTCCTATAAATTCTTTTTCTCTGCCTGGAGGTGCTTCATGTAAAAAAGTTTTAAAAGCAACTATGCCAGATTTAGCACAAGGGATAATATCCTCCATACAATCCGTTCCAGCTGCACCAAAGAAAGCAATATCCACCACCACTTCTTTATCTGCAATATCCATTCTTCTCTTTACTATTTCAGGAGAATGTGGGGGAGGTGTAGAAATAGGCATTTCAATTACCGTAGTAACCCCACCTGAAGCAGCATCTTTGGTACCACTTTCAAAAGTCTCTCTTTCTTCGTGACCCGGGGCTCTAATGTGAACATGAGGGTCAATAGTACCAGGCAAAACCATTTTCCCTTCTACATCAATAACTTTTTCTGCTCTTAAATCTTCTTTACTTATGGTAGCGATAATCCCATTTTGTATTCCTATATTACAATTCATCAACCTCCCATCCACAAAAACTTTATCAGATTTAATTACCAGGTCATATTTTTCCATAGTAAACCCCCTTGTATTGCTATATTCTTTTAATTTACATATTTTTCAATAGTTTTTGTTTTTTCAAAAAAATGTTTTTTGTTTATCAATATCGCTATAAATCAAAGATAAAAACAAATAAATGTGCTTTTTTAAATTATCAAAAAATTTAGTTTTGTCCAAAAACTCATATCTATATGGAATGACAAGACCAATTGGCAGGTTTTTTAACCTGCATAATATAGATTACTATCTCTAACAATATTCATAACATTGTCCTTTTAAAAAGAACAAAAAGTGTAAACACCACTTAAAAATAATACACTGTGTATTTTAATATTATACCTTATACTCCTTCGGTGAGGGATGGGCATACAGTGCCCGTTTTGATTGTTTAATGCCAACTTCTACCATTGCCTCAACGTATTTGAAGGCTACCAAAGTGGGGTCAATGACCACAATGTTGAGCTCTTTGGCTGCTTTTTCAGTGTATCCGGCCATTCCCGCGCACCCAAGAATGATCACTTCGGCACCGTCTTCCTCTACAGCTTGCCTGGCCACTTCCAGGATACGCTTTTGGGCCAGATCCGGTTTTTCATCAGTTTCAGTTACCGTCATCCCTAACTCTCGGACTGATGCCAGGTTAAAGGGGAGTTTATTACGCCAGACATCGTCATATTTACTGGGAACTCTTTTTTTCATCGGCGTCAAAATAGTAAATTTATTCCCCAGCATGGAAGCCACATGCATTGAAGCTTCCTGTATTCCCACCACTAGAATATCCGAAATTTCTTTCATCGCCGCCAATCCGGGATCGGAAAAGCAGGCGATAATAACAGCATCATAGTTTTCCGCATTTGCTTTTTTTACCAGATCCATGCTGTAAAAGGCGGCTAGAGTCTCATCATAAGCCGATTCTATGGCTATAGGTCCCTTATCAGGGCAGGTGACAACTAGCTCTGTTTCTGGTCGTTTAATAGCTTCTAGAGTTTTACGGATATGATTAGTCATATCCACTGAGCTGTTGGGGTTGATTACCATGATTTTCATACAAGTGTCTCCTTTATTTTTACTTTCATCATCTCACGACCGGCATGAAAAGCTTTCAGGTTGATTCCCTTTAATTGTTCCGGTACGAATTTTTTAATTGCCTTTTCCCATATTTCCATCTTGATGTCCAAAAACGGGGTCAGCGCTCCCAGTAACAGAACATTCATGGTTTTCACATTGCCAATTTCTACCGCTTTGTTGGTGGCATTTAAACTGTATATATTTTTAGCGCTATTTTCCAGCGCCTGTTCGATCACATCATCCGCAGGGTATGTCGCAAGGCCACTAGATACTGCAACCGGAGATATTTTGTACTCATTAAAAACAATGGTACTTTCCCGGTTAAGAAACTCTATTTGCCGCAGGGCTTCAATGGGTTCAAATGCCAGAAGATAATCCACTTTACCTCTCATGGACATGGGAGCATCCACCTTCTCTCCCCACCGGATATGACTAATGACACTACCTCCACGGATAGCCAACCCCAAAACATCAGTCTTTTTAACATCATAACCAGCCAGCATTCCTACCTCTGCCATGATATCACTTGCGAGGACCGTTCCTTGACCACCTACACCAGCTATAAGAAAATTGATATCTTTCATTCTACTAAACTCTCCTTTCCAGACTCGGGTGGTTCAATCGCCCCCGTAGGACATACCTGAGAACAGACACTACACCCATTACAAAGGGTTGGATCTATCTTAGCTTTAAACTTGCCGTTTTTCACTATATCCATAACCACTGCCGGACATCCCACCTCAAAACAAACGTGACAGGCAGTGCATTTTTCCCGTTTTACGGTAAACGCCGGTTTCGGTATCCTGGAAACAAAGATACATTCGCCCTTGGCAATTAGGACGGCCGTTCCGTCAAATTTGAGGCATTCTTCGAAACCTGATTTCACTTCTTTTACTTTAAATGCGTTAACCGTAACCACCTTTTCTACCCCCATAGCCCGTACCAAAGGTTCAATCTCAATTTTTTTTGCCTTTCTATCTTTGGTTACACTCCAATCGATACCTGGGTTATCTTGATGTCCGGTCATTGCAGTACTGCTGTTATCCATAATAACTACAACCCCACGACCGCCGTTATGTACCATATTTACCAGAGGAGGCATTCCGGAATGAAAGAAGGTGGAGTCTCCGATGGTACATACTGCATTTTCCGGTATCTTCGCCAGGGATATACCATGCAAAACACCGATACTGGCTCCCATGGCTCCCATGGTATGTTGTGCGTTAAAGGGAGGCATACTACCAAGATTGTAACAACCAATATCACCGGCTACAGGCACTTTCAGTTTGTTCATCACATAAAAACTTGATCGGTGAGGACAGCCAGGACACAATACAGGAGAACGGGTGGGCAGACTATCCAACAGTTTCCGATAGTTGCTCTCAGGTACTTTCTCAGTTTTTATCAGCCCTGCCTTTAGGGAAAGCTCTTTCATTCTATCGGGAAGTAATTCATAGCAGGGAGAAAAAATATCTTTGCCCTTGGCATCTATGCCTAGAGCTTTGATCTGCTCTTCCAAAACAGGATCAAGTTCTTCGATGATGATTAACTGATCAACTTTGGAAGCGAAATCTTTTATCAATTTTTTGGGAATAGGATTGATCATGCCCAACTTTAGAATAGAAGCATCAGGAAAAACATCCCGAACATAGGTATGAACCACGCCTGCGGTAATAATACCTATTTTTGTATCTTTCCATTCGATTTTATTGAGATCTGAAGTTTCCAGCCATTCCTGGATATCTAAGATCCTTTTTTCCACCTTTGCATGCATTTTTTTCGCATACATAGCAGTACAGTTATATTTCGGTATGTTACGAGGGAATTTGCCAACCTCTTTCGTAGCCTCCGGTCGTTTTCCTAATTCCACTATAGTTTTAGAATGAGAAACGCGCATCACTGTTCTGATAAGCACCGGGGTATCGAATTTTTCTGAAATTTCGATTCCCCTGATTACAAAATCTTTGGCTTCCTGGCTATCCTGCGGTTCCAAAGTGGGTATCTTTGCCAGTCTGGAATACCAACGGTTATCCTGTTCGTTCTGGGAACTGAACAGTCCGGGATCATCAGCCGTAACCACCACCAATCCCGCTTCAACTCCGGTATATACGGTATATAACAATGAATCCGACAAAACATTCATTCCTACCTGTTTCGTAGTAACCATGGATCGACGGCCGGAATAAGCAGCACCTGCCGCGGCGTCCATAGCTACCTTTTCATTGGTAGACCATTCAGAATAGATATCTTCATTGTATAACTCTCCTATGGTCTTAATTATCTCGGAACTTGGTGTTCCGGGATAACCGGTAACCACCTGAATACCGGCTTCATAGGCACCTCGTGCCAATGCCTCATTTCCTGATAGAATTTCTTTCACACAATTACCCCCTATCAATTTATCTCTGATCCTCGCTTTATAGAAACTAATGCGTCTACCGCAATAACACCTTTCCCCACCGGAAGAATTAACAACGGATTTATATCCAGTGTATCGATTCTTCCTGCCAAATCCGCAGCCATCTCCCCTACTTTTACAATAACATCAATTAGAGCCTCGATATCGCCCTTGGGTTTACCCCGAAAACCATACAGAAGTTTACTTCCTTTGGTAGAATCAATCGCTCTGCGTATTTCTCTTCTTTCGAACGGAGGAATCAACAGGGCACGGTCTTTGAAAATCTCCACCAGAATTCCTCCTAAACCGAAAATTACCGCAGGTCCAAAGTAAGGGTCAGATAACACACCCACGATAGCTTCGGCAACCGGTTCCTCGATCATCCTGTAACACAGCACCCCCTGCACTATTGCGTTCGGATTGTACACAGCGGCATTGCAGAGCAATTCGTCATAGGCCTGCCCGGCTTCCGCTGCGTTTTTTATATTGAGCTTAACCACGCCTGCTTCCGTTTTATGTTGGATTTCTTTTGATATAATCTTCATAACCAATGGGTAACCAAATTCTTCAGCTTTCTCCAACGCTTCATCCCTGGAACGGCACAAGTATTCCTTCGTAACAGGAATACCATATTGGGCCACAAGTTTCTTGCTTTCAAACTCGGTTAAAACCGCATCACCCTCCGGCAGCATTTTGTGGGCAGAATCATTACGTTTTACCGTGAATACGGGGACTGGCTTACGCAGGAACTCAGCGTACTTTATAAGATTATTCACCGCAAGAAGCCCTTCACGGGTACCCTGTAAAAGAGGAACGTTACCTGCCTCCATAATATCACGGATTTCTTTATTAAAACCACTGGATTGATTGTTCAACATTATCACAGGCTTTTTCGTTTTTTTCGCCACTTCCACCGCCGCGTTGGCTACTACCTTATACTGGTCCACCTGCCGAGGGGACATTCCGCCAGGGACGTCTTGGACGACTAAAATTATATCGGCTTGTTGTTGATCCACTGCGGCTTGAAGACAGGAAAGGTAGGTTTTTTCTATTCGTCCGCTGCCCCAAGCATCAAGAGGATTCGCTATGGTGTTAAAATTCGGTAGGATTTCCCGAAGCTTGGTCTTACCCTCTTTACTCCATGGAGGAAAGTTGATATTTGGGGAGTCACTCAAGTCTCCTATAAGGCTGATAACCCCACCTGAAAGGGTCAGGGCGAAAACCTTTTTCCCTTTCGGCATTTTAGATTTTACCTTGGATAACAACTCTGCGGTCTCAAACATTTCATTAAAGTCGTATACCCGAATGATTCCTAACTTCTCAAACAAGGCATCCTGAACATCATCTGAACCAGCCAAAGCACCAGTGTGGGTTATAGTGGCTCTCTGCGCTATAGCAGATTTTCCAACCTTGATCAGAACAATAGGTTTCCCTTTTTCTTTAGCTTTCCAGGCTACCTCAATTAGCTTATTGGGCCTACGAAACTGTTCGATAAAGGCCAATATTACCTCAATTCTTTCATCATTTAACATGTAGTCCATACAGTCAATCGCATCTATCACTACTTCGTTCCCAGTGGTACAAATAAGGCCAAATCCGAGACCCCTGCTGTTGTTGGCAACCGCAAGTCCAAGGTATCCGCTCTGGGTAACCATCCCGATATTACCCCCCTTGATTTCCCTGGGAACAGGAGCACTGTATGCTCCGGTTTTATCGTTAGGATTTAGGTATCCTACACAATTTGGACCCAGGAAAAGCATATTGCTCTTCATACACAAGTTACGTAATTCACCCTCTATCGCTTTCCCTTCCGCCCCTGCCTCGCCAAAACCGGCGGCAAAGGCCCAAGCGGCTTTTACGCCTGTGGCAGCCGCTTCTTCCATAACCGACAGCACATTGTTTTTTCCCAATAAAATGGTCACCATGTCAACGGAAAAACCGGCTTCCTTGACCGCAGTAAGCGAGGGGAAACATTTTAGCCCCAGAACCTTTTCATACTTCGGATTTACGGGAATTATTTTTCCTTTAAACCCCAGAGCCCGCAAGTTTTCAATGACCTGCAATCCCGGTCCCGGTTTTTCGGAAGCCCCCACCACAGCCAGGAGGGCGGGTTTAAAAAAAGATGACAATCTCGACTGTTCCATATCTGTTTGCTCCATTAATCCTAACTTGAACTAGATCTCTAATATACCGGGGTCAACCACTTTATATATCGGATATATTCACCCAGGACAACTTGCTTATACAAATCCTGAATCTGGGAAGTTATTTTCCCCACTTTTCCGTCATTGACGATAATACGATCCACCGAGGCAACCAGTTTAATCTCCCAACCGGTTCCTACAAAAAACACTTCGTCGGCCAGATACAACATCGTTTTGCTGCTAAACGTTCTATAAATTGATAAATTTATTTTAAATTTCCCACAGATAAAATATTATTCTTTTTAACATAATTCAATTATAATATATTTATGCTATTTAATTGATAAGAAATATCTTTAGATATGCTTATTAAAGTATTTTTTAGTTTTTTTATTTCAGATAGATTAAAACGTGATGAAGGCCCTGTAACACTAATACCGGCAATCGATATACCTTCGTTATTTAGTATAGGTACCCCTAAACAATTAATACCAATTTGAAATTCTTCTTTATCAGTTGCATATCCATCCTTTTTGATTTTTTCTAAACATTTTTTTAATTCCATTACTGAAGAGATTGAATTGATAGTAGGAGCATTTAATTTTTTATTATCCTTACCGTAAAGCATTGTTAATTTCCCTTCAGGTAAAAAAGCCAATATGGCTTTACCTACTGCAGTGCAATGAGCTGGTAGTCTTGCTCCTATCTTAATGTCTGTTCTTAATACCTCCGGGCTTTCAATTTTACTAAGACATACAGCTTCTCTACCTTCCAAAATTGCAAAATTAATACCTTCATTAGTTTTTTTAGATAGCTTTTGAAGAAAAGGAGTTACTAAATTAACTAAATTCATTGTACTTTGAACTTTACAACCAAGAATAAACAACTTAATTCCAAGAGCATATTTCAATGTCTGTTGGTTTTGAATAATATAACCACGACATTTGAGAGTAGTTAATATTCGATGTACGGTACTGATTCCCATATGCAACTCTTTGCTTATTTCGGTTATGCCCATTTCTTTTTTATTATCCGAAAGTAACTCTAGCAAATCTAAGCTTTTTCCAATAGATTTTATTTTTCCCTTTTCCATTTTTTTCCTTATTACGGAAAATACTTTCCATTTTTTATATTATCTGATATTTAATATATAACATTTAATTTATAAAGTCAATAGTTTTTAAAAATATGTGTAATTAATCTGTGATATTGTCACCTTAAAATTAATCAGTAATAATGTCACTATGGAAAAGGTGAGATATCTAATGACCAAAAAAGAATTAGTAAGAGTTCATGTCATCAAATCCCTAATTGAGGATAAGATGACCAGCAGGGATGCTGCAGAGGTTTTAAACCTTAGCGAACGCCAGATAAAACGTCTAAAGGCAGGTGTTAAAAAGGATGGCGAGGTGTTTGTTATCCACAAAAATAGAGGCCGTAAACCTAAACATACTATCCCTGGTGAGATTGGAGACAAAATTGTTTTTCTTGCTCTAACTAAATATAAAGGCGCAAACTATACCCATCTTTCAGAACTTTTAGAAGAAGATGAAGGCGAATTGCCTCATCAAAAAAGTACTCCAAATGGTATTGATGCCTCATATAAAAATCTAAATAAAATTATTTTAATTATAACCTAATCTCCTCTATATTTAAAAGTAAGAAATTCTCTCTTCAATTTTTAATACAGAACATTAAAGTTTTTCTCTTCATCTATTTCTCTGTTTTCAATCTAAAATACTTTAATTATCATCTAAAAGTATTCTAATCCTACAATTTAGTCTATTCTTTACCACTTACTAAAGCTAAAAGAGCCATTCTAATATAAACTCCATTATGAGCTTGTCTAAAGTAAGCTGCTCCTTCATAATCATCAACATCAGTAGAGATTTCATCTACTCTGGGAAGGGGATGAAGAATAGTAATTCCTTTTTTAGCTTGATTAATAATAGAATTATTTATGATATAAGAACCCTTTACTTTTTCATACTCCTGTAGATTTTCAAATCGTTCTCTTTGTACTCTGGTAACATAAACAATATCACTGACCGATAAAGCCTTTTCCAAATTTTCAGTCTCTTCAATATCTGCTCCTCGAGCCTTAAGGTCAGCAGTTATTTCTGATGGCATTCGTAGAGATTTGGGGGACACAAAAAACATTTTATTGCCATAGAGAGTCATAAAATAACTTAATGAATGTACGGTCCGCCCATATTTTAAATCTCCCACAAAAGTAACTGTCTGTCCCCCTAAAGCTCCTTTTTCCTTACGAATGGTATAGATATCTAAAAGAGCTTGCGTGGGATGTTGTCCGCTTCCGTCGCCGGCATTAATAAAAGGATGTTTGGCATTATCAGCGGCAATCTGGGCAGAGCCATTCATGGGATGACGCATAACAATAACATCTGCATAACCATCCACTGTCTTAATAGTATCAGCCAAAGATTCTCCTTTGGCTGCAGAAGAGCTCTTAGCGTCAGCTACTGAGATTACTCGAGCCCCCAACCTATTAGCAGCAGTTTCAAAAGAAAGACGGGTTCTGGTACTTGGTTCAAAAAATAAAGTTGCTACTATTTTACCTTCCATATTTCTGATAATATTTCCATCTTTGACTTGCTTTTCAAAACTTGCAGCGGCATTCATAACCAAATTTAATTCTTGAGGCGAAAACTGGGCAGTATTTAATATATCTTTGCCTTGTAACATTTTATCAACTCCTTAAACTTATTTAATATATTTTATTCATCACGGCAACGCCGTGATGCACCATCACAATGCATCGTACTCCTGGTAATTTTTAGCCTATCATTTTATTTTTCTATAATTGTTCCGCTTTGTTCCTTTAAAGCCTCTAAAGCCTTATCCAAAGATGTAATAATAGCTTTCTTCCCTCCATTTTTTAAAAATCTTAAACAAGCTTTAACCTTTGGCCCCATACTCCCCGCAAGAAAATGTCCTTCATCAAAATACTGTTTAGCTTCTTCGAAAGTTATTTTACCTATACTTTTCTCATTCACTTTACCATAATTAATCTTAGCATTTTCTACATCTGTAAGAATTAAAAAAATATCAGCATCTACTATTTCTGCTAATCTCTCTCCGGCAAGATCCTTATCTATTACTGCTTCAATTCCTTTATAATTTCCTTCTTTATCTTCTAACACCGGTATACCTCCGCCACCTGAAGCAATAACAATTACTCCTGCATCAACTAGCTTTTTAATAACCTCGGCTTCTAAATTAGACATAGGATCTGGTGAAGGAACAGTTCTTCTCCAGCAACGCTCTCCGTTTGGCTTAACTTGTTTAATTATATATTGAGGGTTATTCTCCTTCATTTCTTTAGCTTCTTCTGCGGTTAGAAAATTACCTACTGGCTTTGAAGCTTTATCACCAAAAAATTCTGGGTCATTTTTATCTACCAAAACCTGATTTATTATCGCACAAACCGGCATTTCAACTCCTATTTTTTTAAGATGATTTATTAAGGTTTGTTGCAACATATAACCAATCTGCCCTTGAGTCATTGCCCCTACCACATCCATGGGATGGGCTGGAACACTATCCGTAGATAGCTTTTGTTGCACCATAAGATTACCAACTTGCGGTCCATTTCCATGCGTTATGATTAGCCGATCATCCTTGCCAAGGTTTTTGATAATTTCTGAGATATGTTTTGTGGTTTTCCAGCAATTCTTGAATTGTTCCTCTGAAGATCCTTTTTCATTTGATTGTTTTATCGCATTTCCGCCTAAGGCTATTAAAATTACTTTTGCCATCTTTTGCTTTCTTCCTCCTATAAATTATTAAATATATTAACCTATATTTTATTTCTTTTTAAATTTTTTTATTGAATTTAGATTATAACTTTACCAACGATTCCTCTTTAAAATACTTTTTCTTTAATATCCCTACCTATGAGATAAATCCACATAACCTCCTTATTTACAAATATATATTTTAAATTAAACAAAGTTCCCTTTAATTATATTAACTTATCTTTCAGTAAATTTATTATGCCCTAACTTTTTAGATATCTCTTTGGCTGAATTAGTAACCACTTCAATAAGTCTCTCCATATTATTCGAAGACATTCTTTTAACTAATCCGGTTATGGTAATACTGGCTATGGTTTTTCCTATAATATTTTTTATGGGAGCAGCAATTGCTTTTATTCCTTCTTCAAGTTCCTCATTACAAATCGCAAAACCCTTATTTTTTATTTCTAATAAATGTTCTATTAATTTTTTAGGCTCTGTAATAGTATTTGGAGTATACCTTAAGAGAGGTCCTTTGCTAATAATTCTTTTAATATCTTCTATCGGTTGATTAGCTAAAATTATTTTTGAACTGGCGGTACAATGAAAAGGCATTTCCTGGCCTATTTCAACAAAAAGATTAGTATTTATATTTTGACTAGAAAAAATTGAATCTATACAAAACCCTTGGTTATTTTTCCAGAAAGTTAAAAAAGTAGTTTCTCCCGTTTCATTACAAATCTTTTTCAAAATAGGTTTAGCAATTTGTCTAAGATCAAAAGACCTTAAAAGCGAATTTGAATATTTAAGTAAACGCAACCCCATTCTATACTTTGAAGTATCTTTTTCTTGCTCAACGATAGAATATTCTAATAAATCTTTTAATATTCTATGAACCGTGCTCTTGGGCAAATTTAATTTTAAACTCAGTTCGGTTATTCCCACGTCTCTATTTACATCACTTAAATAATCTAAAATATCTATTGTTTTTCTTAATGATTTCATCTGTTCTTAACTTTTTTATATTGTTCCATAATATGGAAAAATATTCCATTTTATAACCTTACTTATACTATACCACACTTTTTTAAAAAATCCTTCTTTTTTTTCAAAAAAAATACATTTTTTTATTTAAATTAATTTTATCGACTTTTTTAATATAAATTACTCGTCATCGGTAACCGCTTTTAATTTCCTTGGAGCTAAAATCAACCACACTTCATCACCGATATTTAAATTCATGCTGGCAAATATCTCCTGAGGCAGCTTTACCTTCAAAGAATTTTTTCCGGTTATAACGGTGCAACAGACC
>Ga0209986_10001423_pt1 | contig 22868 bp, 5 predicted proteins | sample BlataG_FD_183168 | JGI IMG/M metagenome (GOLD analysis project Ga0209986, IMG submission 183168) | Deep subsurface microbial communities from Black Sea to uncover new lineages of life (NeLLi) - Black_00105 metaG (SPAdes) (version 2) | ecosystem: Environmental > Aquatic > Marine > Oceanic >... | reverse complement strand
GACGATGGCGATCTTCTCGCCGCCGGAGAGTCGCTTGCGTTTCTGGGACATGGTGTGGAAAACTCCGAGGGAAAGGATATGCTAATCCAAGTCCACGGAGATTCCAGGTTCGACGGGAGCAGGACAGGAATACTACCGTGCTGGAATGCCAGCAATTGGCCGCAGACGGGGCCCGCCATGGCTCAGGCGGGACCACATGCACCAGATGCACGTCCCATGCACGAAAAATGAGTGCCCTCGTCTGAGGGCAATCGTAGGGTTGAAATGCGGTGTCGAATGGAGCCGCAGCGGGGTCAGTTCCACGCCCCGATCGCCACCCCTCTTTTGAGGCCCGCCGCCCATGCCGTCCGTCCGCCACCGTGCCGCGCTGCAACGCCGGAAACGCGATCGCAAACGCCTTCAGCGACTCCGCCACAAGGCCATCGGGATCGAACGGCTCGAACCCCGGGCGATGCTCGCGAACTACGCGGTCTACAACCTCATCAACTCCTCCGACACCTATGCCCTTGTGTTTGAAGAGGGCACGGAGCAGGGCGGACAGGATCTCCAGCCTGCCGAAGGCTCGGTCATCATGCCGGGCCTCAACTACGGCTACACCGTGTTCGAGACCTACACGATCGACGTCCGCAGCGATCCCAGCGACGCGGGAACATCAATCGGCACGGCGTCGGTGACTTCAGCGCAAGACGACAGTGGAAACTGGGGCCTCACTGACAGCACCGGCCTGCTGAGCTTCGACTATAGCGAGAGCTACTCGAGCAACATCGACAGCGCGCCCTGGTATATCTCAGGCCAGTTGGTCACGGTCGTCCTACCCGAGTGGGGCTGGAACAACGACTCCCCCTACGACATCGAGTTCACCGCGGTCTCCGGAACCAACGCCAGCCCCGCGGTGGGCACGGTGATCGCCTCGGGCGACCGGCTTGGCGGAATCATGGGGACGGAGTTCGAGTTCAACATCCTTGTCGCCGGCGGCACAGAAATCCTCGGCTCATCGGTGATCGATGTCGGTGTCGACACGAGTGGCAACAGCTATCTTTATGACCTGAGCAACCTCGCCACCTTCAACTACAACAGCGCCGATTCGGCCGCGTCGGGCTACACCGACAACTGGCAGGACATCGCGATCGACCTCGCGCCACCGGTCATCTCCAATGACGGCTGGACGAGCGGGATGGGCAACACGAGCCCGGCGGCGACGCCGGGGCAGAGCTTCTGGGCCCTCGACTACGGCTCCGAAAACGGCCGCTGGACGATCGAGGATGGGGCAGCCTGGCAGTCGAACGCCCCAATCGACTCCGGCGGCGGCACAAACTACGGCAGCCGGGCCTTTCCCGCGTCGCTCGATGCCAACTACCAGGCGAGTTACGGCCCGGGCTCGGGCTTCGACGGTCTCTGGCAGATGGACATCAAGATCGGCTCCACCGGCTCTTCCGACAACTCCTTCGTCGAAACCTTCTATCTCGCCGAGCGGGAGGATCCGCGGGTGGGCCCGCAGTATTACGCCGACGGCAGTGCGGACGGCGGCCCCGCTGGCTGGAGCCGCGAGATCGACATCATGGAGACCCGCTGGAACTCTGGCGGCAAGGTGGGTCCGCAGCTGAACCTGCCCACCGGCCAGGGCAACGGCGGCCCCTTCACCGGCTGGACCACCGACGACACCTACTCCAACACAGTGCTTGGTGAGTGGAGCGACATCGGCGGTGCCCCGATGGAGCAGTTCGCCACCTTCGGGATCCTGATTCGCGGTGAGTCCCTCTGGATCTATGCCTACAAGCCCGATGGCACGCTCTGGTATTCGACCGAAGAGATCATCGAAGACAGCGACTACCAGCAGTCCGCTCCGTTCGTCCCGTACATCGGCACCTGGGCTGATCCCGACGTCCTCGGTTCGGCCACGATCGATGACCGGTTTGAGACCGGCTACAAAAACTTCATTTATATGTCGGCCGACAACCCGCTGATCGCCAGCGCCAATCCGCTCGACAACCCCAACGCCTTCGGCCCGAGCCTCGTCTCGGCCACCGAGGGCGGCCTGTTCGCCTTCTCCGGCATTGCCACGGTGGCCGACAGCCTGCGGCTGGCTGAAGACGCGCTGCCGCAGGTGCCGGGGCTCGATGTCTCGCTCGGCCAGATGCTGCCGGTCAGGCTCAGCGACATCCTTGGCCTCGATGTCGAGGGCAATGGTCAGACGACTTGGAGCGGCTTTGACACTGCCTACCCCTTTCCCACCGTGGCCGACGTGCAGGCCGTCGCCAACGAGATCGCCGCGAGTGGCACCTGGACGGCCGAGATGCTCCCCGCGACAGCCGGCACCGCCACTGCCGCCGGCTATGGGCTGCAGAGCAGCACGGCACAGCCGGCGTTTGCCCAACTGCCCAGCCTTGAGCTGGGCTCCTCGGACGGCTTCACAATCCAGGCCTGGTTCAACAGTTCGGATCTGTCGGTGAGCAACCAGCCGATCGTGGACTTGGGCGAGGCCGAAGATGCCAACGGTACCAACATCGCGGTCTTCCTCGACGGTGGAGCCCTGACCCTCGGCCTGGGCGACACCACCTACCGCTCAAGCAGCGTGCTCATGGGCAACACCTGGCAGCACGTCTCGGTGGTCGTCAGCGGCACCACGGCCATGCTCTCCGTCGACGGCACGCTCAGCGACACGTTCGCCCTCAACGCACCGGTTGCAGACGTCACGCGGCAGAGCAACTGGTGGGGCCACAGCAACAATGCGGCCGACCCGGCCTGGCAGGGGCAGCTGGACGAGCTGCGGATCTGGTCGCGGCCGCTCACCGAAGAGGAGGTTGTGGCCAACTACAACCTGTCGCTCCAGGGCTCACCCCCCGGCCTGCTCGCCTATTACAAGGCGGACGAAACGTCAGGTAGCACGCTGGCAGACGCCGTGGGCAATGGCAACGACGCCACCCGGATGACGCTCGATTCCTCAGGCGATCCCATTGCCTCCACGACGATCACGAGCAGTTCGCTCAGTTCACTCCTGGCCCAGAACGGCGTGGTCCTCTCCTGGAGCCCCTCGCAGACGTACCAGGCGGTCGTCTCCACGGGCAGCCTGGACGAGGTGCTCAAGCTCCGCCGCGGGCCCACGGCCACGATCCCCGTGACCGCCTCGGGCACGCTCCAGCTGACGCTCGCCCTCGACACCGCCGGCGACCTGCTGGCGGGAATCAGTACCTCGTGGGCGGCGACCGCCACCGAGACCGACCTCGACCTCGACGCCGGGCTCGGCTATCTCGACACCACCATTGTCGGCGGCTCGTATTCGCTCTCGGCGACCGCCGCGGCCAACCTCAAGTCGGCGACGTCCTCAGCAACGCTGCCCGGCGGCACGACGGCGACGAGCTCGACCGTCGCGGCGCTCAGCTACACCCAGGCGTCCGCCAGCTATTTCCCAACCTCCGGCACGATCACGGTCGCGGCCAGCCTACCCTTCGCGGGCGAGGTTGCCGGGGAGCCTCTGCCCGCGGGTGCCTCGGCACCGACCGTGTCACTGCCCACGTCGACCCGTACCTGGGCCGCCACGAGCAGCTACTCGCAGCCCAACTGGACGATGACGAACATGGGTGACGCGCTCGCGCTGGCCCAGCTCGACGTGCCGGCGCTCGTCTCGACAGGCCTGCACAGCACCGGTGGCAGCCTCGCTGGCCTCGACAGCTCGTCGTGGCTGACGGTGCCATTTTCCAGCGACGTCATCGACTACGACTGGGGCACCGGGCTCGATGATGTCGCGGCGCTGCTCACCGAACGGCTGCTCGTGATTCCAGCCTTCAGCCGGGTTTCGGGCTGGCTGCCAGTGAACAACTACGGGGCCACTTTCGCCGTCAGCCGCGGGTCGGCTGTCAGCTCCGTCGATCTTGTCGGCAATTTCCTGACCGACTCCCCGGCGTTCAGCCAGTCGAGCCCGCTGCTCGCCGCGGGCATCGCCGCCCGCTTCACGGCACAGCTCGCCGGCACCGGTCTCGCCTGCCGGGAGACGCCCGGCCGCCCTGGCTTTCTCGAGTTCTACGCCACCGACGCCTCGATCACCGGCTTCACGATGACGCCCTTGAACCCAACAACGGGCGACTACCCGATCGGCACCCGATCGGCCAATGCCCTGTCGGCCTTGGGATTCTTCGCCGAGCAGACCGCCGCCCTCGAACTGGCCAACGGCAGCTTCGAGGGGCCCTATGCGGGCACGAGCACGACGCCCTACGTGGTGAATCCCTCCGGCGGGCAATGGGTGTTCACCGGCACCTCGGGCCTGGCCCGCAACGGCAGCGAGTGGTACTCACCGCTCGCTCCCGAGGGCCAGCAGGCCGCCTTCCTCGAGGACGAGGGGACGATCACACAAACTCTGTACGATCTCCCCGCTGGCACGTATCAGCTCTCGTTCTCGGCGATTCAGCGGAGTGACGGTGATGTGACGGCCAACGGGTTGAGCATTCTGGTGGACGGCACGGTGGTGATGACTGTGGCCGCTGAGGATCTGCTCACGGCCGCCTGGCAGCAGTTCACGACCCCCACCTTCACCCTCACCGAGGGCACTCACACGATCGCCTTCCAGGGCCTCGGTGACGCGACGGGCACCGCCGCCTCTGCCCTCGATGCCGTCGTGCTCGCGAGCAATCTCACCGCCGAGGTGAGCTCGGCACCGACCTTTGCCACGCTCCGCGGGCTGCTCGAGGTGCTCAACCAGCACAACCTCGTCGGCGATGCGGCCACGCCGACGGCCCTACCCGACAACGACACCGCGGCGGGTCAGGTGGCCATCGCGGCCGGCACGACCTACACCGCGGCCGCGATGCCTGCCGCGATCCAGTTCGTGGCGAACGCTCCGGGCGGGTCGGTGACACCGCTGGTGTTTGCCGTCAGCGGCAGCGGCTCGACGGCGACCTACACGCTCGCAGCCGCGGGCCAATCGCTGGCCGTCACCCGCTCCGGGCTTCAGACCTGGCCGCTCGTGCTGCCCCAGTTCGCCCCCGACGCGACGGCGACCTACGTGCTCGGCTTCACGGACCGGGCCATGAGCGTGGCGGCCGACACGATCTCCACGACCGCAAGTTTCACCGGGATGATCGGCGGCGACTTCCAATCTGGCAGCGGCAGCTGGCTGGCCACGGCCGGCAGTCTCTCCTCCGCCACCGGGTCGTCGCTGGCCCTCGGGGCGACGTTCGGCCAGTCGTCCGGCACGCACCTTACAGGCGGCCGCAGCTACGCCCTTTCCGCCTTAACGGGCCTCGCCCAGGCCGGCAGCGGCTCGGTAACCCGGCCAGACACCGACACGGCAACGCTCGGCACCTACGCCTTCGCCGGCGGCGCCTACACGACCGCCTTTGTGCCGACTGCGGTGCGGTTCTTTGCCAACGCGACCGGCTCGATCGCGCCTGTGCTGCTCGAATCGACAAGCGGAACCGACTTCACCGTGGCGGCGGTAGGCGACGCGATCGAAGTGACTGCGATCGGGCTCAATGAGGCGGCGGTGTTCTTCCCCACGCTCGGCAGCCTCTCGCCGGGGGCAACCTATCTCTTCGGCTATCAGGACACCGCCACCGGCGTGGTGGCGATGCAAAGCACAGCCACCGCCTCGGGCAGCTGGCTCACGGCCGCCACATCCGCGGCCGTATCGCCGGGCACCTTGGCAGCCTTCTCAACCGCGGCGGTCCGCTCGCTCGACATCATCGCCTCCACGACCAGCGGCAGCCCCGCAGAAGCCGACAACGCCGCCGCCTTTGACACGAACTCGGGCAGCGTGGTGATCGACCCGACCACGACCTTCTCCGCCGGCTTCCTGCCGACGGCAATGCAGGTGCAGGCCGAACTACCGGCCGGTGTCGATTCCGCCTTTGTGACACCACTGGTGTTCGCGGTGGGCGGCACATCGGCCGCGCCGACCTACACGCTCATCGGGGCGGCCACCTCGCAGCTGCTCTCGGCGACCGGTGTGACGCAGCTGCCGGTGGAGTTCGCCCCCTCCCTGCTCTCCGGCCTCTCGACCGCCGGCAGCTATGCGATGGGCTTCTCGACCGTGGATGTGCAGATCGCCACCGGCGGGGCGATCACGCCGACGGCAGCCTTCAGCGGGGTCGTGGGCCGGGCCGCAAACACGTCCGGCGGCAGCTGGCTCGTATCGGGCGGGCTCGGCACGACGCTGGCAGTTGGCGGCGTGTTTGCCACGGCGGCCACGGGTGGGCAGATCGGCGTCACCGCCGGCCGCACCTACGCCTGCACATTCCTCACGAATGCCACGCAGGCGGCGAGTCCCTCGGGGCTGGCGAGCCTGCAGTATGCGGGCGACCTGGCAATCGGCGTCAGCTACGCCGACATCTCCACTGCCGGCGGCCAACTCGCCATTGATGCTGAGGCGATCGACGCGCTGGCGGTGGCTGGTATCTCGGAGCTCGCCCTCTCCGGCTCCGAGGACGTGCCTGCGGCGATCACGGCCACCCGTCAGTTCACGCTCGCCCTCGACGCCGCGGTGCTGACCACCGGGGCGATCCTCGCCAACCAGCAGCAGCAAGCAACTGCCCTGCCCGTGACCACTGGCGTGCTTTCAGCCATCAGCGTCTCGCCCGGCAGTCAACGCTTCGGTATCGACGGCTATGTGTCGGACGTGATCACCGTCACGGCAGGCATGCAGACCTACGACACCGCTCCGACGGTCACGATCACCGACGCCGGCGGCACGGGCACCGGTGCCACCGCGGTCGCAAACCTCGATCCCAATACTGGTCTCTTGCAGAGTGTGACACTGCTCACGCCAGGCTCTGGCTACACGCAGCCGGAGTTCTCGATCTCCGGCAGCAACGCCCCGGCGACAGTCGCCGCCCGCTGGGCAGCCGGCAGCGTCACCGGCAGCGTGGTGGTCAATGGCGGAGCCTTCTACGCCGCCGCGCCCGCTGTCACGATCACTGATGAGGCCGGCAGCGGAACGGGGGCAACCGCCATCGCGACGATCGCCGATGGCGTGGTGACCGGGATCACGATCACCGCCGCAGGCTCGGGCTACGTCCGCCCCCGGATCACGGTCGCCGCCCCGACGGTGATCAGCAGCACGGCCATGGATCTCCTGCCCGTGCCCACGGCCACGGTTGTCGATGCGACCGGTGTTGGCGCGACCGCGACGGTGCTCACCGACAATGCCGGCATGATCACCGGGATCGCGGTCGGCGACTATCAGGCCACCGCCACCGCAACCGCCAGCAACGGCATCGTGACGGCAATCAGCCTCGCCCTCAGTGGGGCCACCTATTCGGCGGCGTCGCCCCCGATCGTTGCGGTCACCGATGCCGGCGGCGGTGGCAGTGGCGCGACCGCCACCGCAACCGTCTCGGCCGACGGCGTCGTCACCGACATCACGCTGCTCTCCGGCGGCAGCGGCTACATCAATCCGGTCGTGACAATCGGGCCACCGGCCACGCTGAACAGTGGCTACACCGATCCCACGATCGAGCTTGCCATTGAGGGCCTGCCCGACTTCACGTTCCTCGGCAGCACTTCGACTACGGTCACCGACGGCGTGTTTCAAGCGGAAATCACGAGCCCCGGTGTGCTCTATCAGGCTCCGCCGACCATTACAATCACCGACTCAACAGGGTTTGGCAGCGGCGCCGCCGCCTACGCCGTGATGGAAGGCGGGCGGATCGTCGACATTGTGTTCACGCGTTACGGCTCCGGCTATTCGAGCCCCGTGATCACGATCGATTCGCCCTGGGTCGACATCTCGGCCGCCCCGCAGGGGCCCTCCGAGGTCAGCCACGTCTTTTACTTCCTCGACGGCTCGACCTGGGCGACCACCACCTCTTCTAGCAGCGGCATCAGCCTGCAGTACCAGCTGATCGACCAGCTCACCCAGCTGGCCGACGCGGCGGCAACGGGGCTGGAAGGCGGCAGCGGCTCCGCCGAGCCGAACATTTACACACTCCAGGCCTACCTGGCTCCGCTGCTCGGCGAGGATTCGCCGACGCTCGCACTCGCCGAAAACCTGGCGATCGTTATGCCGACGGCGAGCAATGCGCCGCTCGTCTGGTATGTGTCGGCCCAATCAAACGACTCGCTCGTAGGGCAGGCGCTCTTCCCCGCCTCGGCCTGGTCGGTCGCCAACGTCGGCGCGGTGAGTCTCGGCAACGTCGATCTTGCGCTGGGTCTGAGCGGCACCAGCGCCGCCCCGGGCTTCACCGGCTCGGCCCAGGTGGGCTATCTCGACGTGTCACTGACTGCCGAAAACTTTACACCCGAGGTGTCTTTCACACTCCAGACCACGTCCGGAAGTTTTCAGTCGTTCGGCAGCTGGCAGTCGATCCTCACCAATGACCAGTTGCTCGGGGCGAACGCCACGACAACCGCGACCATCGAGGCCTACGAGCTGACCTTCGGGGCGACGGTGAGCAACGCGGTCGAGACCCTGATCGGCAGTGAGTTTGCCGCCGCCCCGCAGCTGACCCTCTCAGCGACCGCGGCAGCCGGTGGCGGTTTTACAGTGATGCTTACCGACGCCAATTGGGGCGGAGCCCAGGGGCTGCTCTTCGTCGACGCGGGTGATCTGGCACCCGCCTTCGAGGCGGTCGCCGCCGTCCTCGCCGCCACCGACACCGCCGGCCTGCTCGCCGATCCTATGCCGTTCGTGTCGGCGAGCCTGCAGGATCTGACCGAGTTTTCGGAGTTCTTCGTGGCCGGCATCGAGAGCAATCTCGTCAGCGACCTGCCGGCCGACCTCGATGCCCTGATCGACTGGGCCAGCGGTACGGGCGTGTTCACCCCGGCCTTCAGAGCCGCGTCTGCCGGCGGCAGTGCAGGCTACGCGCTCACGCTCGTTCCCGACACCAACTGGTTCCACTCCGTGGCCGGCACCACGCAGATCGCCCTCGACGTCGGCTCGCTGGCGACCCTCGCCGGCGGCCTGCCCGCGGCCCAGAGCATGCTCGCTAATCTCGTCGTGCCCCCGGCCAACACTGGCGACCTGACGGTCTCGCTGACGGCCTCATGGCAGGCGCCGTTTGGCGCACTCCTGGCTTCGTCGGGCTCGGGTACAAGCCTCGCCTACTCGACCGCAGGCTACGTGGAGGGCTCCGCGTCCACCCGGGCCTGGGTGCTCGCCGAAATCGAAGTCGTCGGAGCGGCCCTCGACTTCCAGGGCACGCTCGGCACGATGCCGGTTCTGTTCGACTCCGACGCGACCACGACAGCCACGGTGTCGCTCACCGACGGCGGCCTCGCCACCGCGCTCGCGGCGGCAACGCTGGCAGCCGATCTCACCGCCGCCTCGCTGGCCAGTAGCGTCACCGGCGGCAGCTACTCGGCCGAACTCCCGGTCTACTACCCGACCTCCACCTGCTACTCAGGCACGTTCACGATCGGCGGCAGCGGAAATGCGGCGGCCGCCCCGCTGGCGGGCTTCCTCGTGCCGGGGGAAACCGCCACCGTCTCGCTCGGCCTGCCCGACATCACCAACGACGCGATCGCCTCGCTTTCGCTGGCCGACGCGATCGGCAACCCCGACGTCTTTCAGACCAACCTCGAGAGCCTGTCGGCCGCCTTCTCGGGGGCGTTCGAGGCCGCGATGGCCGGCCGGACACAGGTTGTCGTCGGCGACGGCACGAAGGAGTTCGCAGCCGCCTATTCGACCTACGACGCCATCGCCGCCTACGTCGCCGCCACACTCCCCGCCTTCGTGCCGCAGTGCGACCAGAGTGCGACGGCCACCGCCACGGCCACCAATGGTGTGCTTACTGCGATCACCGTGACCCAGACCGGCGAGTCGTATGTGGCGACCCCGACCGTTGCGATCATCGACCTGGCCGGCACCGGGTCGGGGGCCACGGCAACTGCCGTGATGGGGGAAGACGGCAATGGGGGCTTCAAGGTGGTCTCCATCACGATCTCCTCCGCCGGCTCGGGCTACGGGCAGCCGATCGTCAGCATCGGCACGCCGTCGGTGGGCCAGGAGACGGCCGCGGAACAGCTCTACAACGAGGCCACGACCGCCTACAACGTCGTGCTAGCCACGCCCGGCCTGGTGCTCGATGGCTCGCTGCCGCTTACCACGGGCAGCTATGTCAATGCGATCACGGGCGCGACGACCAGCGGCAGCCTGCCGAGCTTCTTCGACGCCACCGGCAACCTGCTCACCTACAACGCCCTGGCAGAATCCTTTTTCGACGGAGCGGGCGATCCGCAAACCGTCCGCTCGGTCGCCTTTCCGCTGGTGATCGACTACACGCTGGCGGCCACTGAGATTCCCTTCGAGCTCGGGATGCCGGGCCTGCCGATCACGTTCACCGCCCCCTCGGCGCTTGATCTCACCGCCAGCGGCACCGCGACGGTGGACCTCTCCTTCGGCATCGACGCGTTGGACGGATTTTTCGTCATCCCCGATGCCGGCAATCAGTTCTCCGGCACGCTCGCTGCCGGGCCGGCGGCCAACTTCACCAACTCCGTCACCGTTGGCATCCTCAGTGGCACGATGGCAGCCGATGTCGGCGACATCTTCGCGATGGGTTTCACCACCACGCTCACCGATCCCGACGCCAATGGGCGGATCACGCTGCAGGAGATCAACACGCTCCCCGCGTCGAGCTTCTTCCAGACCACGCTTAGCACGCCCGTGATCGACCTGGAGCTCGACCTTGATCTCCAGGTGGCTGGCGGTGGGATGGCCGGGGCGCTGCCCGGCTTTGCCGCGACGCTCGGCATCAGTTGGACGGAAGGCCACAGCCAGCCGACCGTCAGCTACGACAACTTCTATGTCGACCTGGGCTCGTTCATCTCCGACTACATGGCGCCGATCGCCACCCGGCTGGGCCCGATCACCAGCGGCCTCCAGCCCTTCATCAACGCCCTTGACACGCAGATTCCGGTCCTCAGCGACGTGATCGGCGGCGACACATCGCTGCTCGGCCTGGCCAACCGGTTCGGCGGGGCCGATCTCGGCTTCGTCAAGGCTGTGGCGGCGATCTCCACGATGGTCAACGACATCACGAGCGCCGTGAACTACATCAACCAGAATCCGGGGCAGAGTTATCGCGTGCCGCTCGCCGCGGTGGTGAGCTTCGCGGACGACTTCCGCAACGGCTCGACCGCCCTCGCCAAGCCGACAAAGGCCAGCGCTTCGCTGCCCACCCAAAACCAGACCGCCGGCGCGATCAACTCCTACCTCGGCCAGTTTCAGGGCTCGGCCAGCAACCCCTTCACGCATGCTGCCGGCAAGGTGGTCAACGCCAACTCGTCCTACGGCGTCTCCGGCGGCCTGGGGATCTCCTTCGACGTACTCAACGTGAACTCGCTGATCGACATGCTCACCGGCCAGACGGCCACCCTGTTTACGATCACGTTCCCCACGCTCTCGGCCAACTTCAGTCTCGATGCCAGTTATCCGATCGCTCCACCCCTCTCGATGACCTTCGGCGGCGGCGTGAACGCCTCGGCGACGCTCGCGGTGGGAATGGATACGGCCGGGCTCGAACTCTGGATTGACGCCCTCGAGTCGGCGATCACGGCCGACGTCGGCCTGCCGACCACCTCGACGGGCAGTTCCGACACGGTGTCGTTCGCCAGCTTCCTGTCCCCGGCAGCGCTTGAGTCGCTGGCCCTCGACGTCGTCGAAGAGGGGCTGTTTATCGACGGCTCAGCGACCCGGATCACCGCTGGGGGATACCTCGCGCTCGGTGCGCAACTCAACGGCGGGGCGGCCAAGGCTGGCGTCGACGGCTTCTTCAACGTCGACATGGTGATGACGCCCAATGCCGGCGGTGATGACCGGCTGACGCTCGATCAGATGATCCAGCTTGCGGGCGACAACTTCTCCTCGCCGCTCAACCTGTTCGACTTCGAGTTCACCGGTAGCATCTCGGCCGATGCCTACCTGAAGCTCTACCTGCCTTTCCACTGGCGAAACATCTGGAGCCATGACTTTGGCAGCTACACGATCTTCGACGTCAAGAACGACCCGGCACCGCCCAAGGAATCCGCGGCCGACGTCGGGTCGCTGTTTTTGAACATGGGGCCGACGGCAGCCCGCCGCGGGGCGGCCACGGCCGGCGTGATCGACGAGCACTTCGAACTTCGTCACCTCGGTGGGGTGGCGGGGGACGAGACGGTGAGCGTGCAGTTCTACGTCGAGGGCGTCGCCCAGTATGTCGATGCCCAGGGCAACCCCGCGCCGCAGGTCTATACGGGCGTGACCAATGTCCTCGGCCTTGCCGGCGACGGCCATGACACGGTCGATGCCACCGGCGTGCTCTCGCCGGTTCGGATCGACGGTGGCCACGGGCACGACACGATCCGCGGCGGCCAAGGCCTCAATACGCTCACCGGCGGCCTCGGCAACGACGCGCTCTTCGGCGGCGACAGCTACGACATCCTCCACGGTGGTGATGGCCACGACGCGATCAGTATCGGCGGCGGGACCGCTCAGGTGCTCGGTGGAACGGGCGACGATGCCTTCACCGCGGCCAATGGAGGCAGCTTCACCTTCGCCTTCGACGACAGCTTCGGCGGTGACTCAGCCGCTGCCGGCATCTTCGCTGGAGCCACGCTCGACTTCTCGCAGGTCACCAAGCCGCTGGCCGTCACGCTCGGTGCGACGAGCAGTGTGACGCTCGGTGGAACCCACGTGCTCTCCTGGACCGGGGCCGGCCCGGCCCGGATCATCCTCGGGGCGGGGCACGACCAGGTGACATTCGCCGCCGGCTACCAGCCCGTCGAGCTCGATCTCGGCAGCGGCCGCAACAGGGTCGAGATTCAGGCCTTCGAGGCCAACACGCTGGTGTCGATCCTGGGCGGCGATCTGGCTGGTGCTGATCAGCTCACGATCCGAGAGTCTGTCGCGAAGGCGATCGGTGTCACGGCCGGCGGCGTGACGGCCGACAACGGCGGCGGCTTCACCTTCGACGTGACCCGATTCCGCAAACTCTCGCTCCACGACGCCGACGCCGATGTCTCACTCGATCTTGGCGGGGCGGTTCTCTCAAAGCTGCACGTCTCTGCCCGTACCACGGCGGTCGTGTCGCACCTGCAGAGCACAGATCTGCGGTTGATCGGGGCCGAGGGTGTGGCCGTGAATGCCGACATCTTCGCTGCCATCGGCGGCAGCGTGGCGATTGGCACCTCGTCCCCCGGGGCCGCGGTGACGCTTGGCGAGTCGGCGGCGGCCTCAATCACCGCCGCCCGTGGCAACATTGCAATTGATGGGGCGATCCTTGTGATCGGTGCATTGGCTACGACACCCTTCACGATCTCTGGTGGCGGCCTCGACAACGACGCTCTCGCGACCACCGTTCCGGCCGGCCGGGCGCTCGTCCGCAGCACATTGCTCGGGCCCGGCGGCGACTACTCCGGCATGTACCTCGCAGGCTACGACCTCACGGGCGTGGATCTCAACGGGGCAAATCTCAGTGGGGCCCACCTGGCTGGCACTAACCTCACCGGAGCCAATCTCACCGGGGCGAACCTGACGGGTGTCAGCCTCGACGAGGTGAATCTGACTGACACCAAGCTTTTTCATGCGGTCCTCGCCGACCTGACTGGTCAGCCGATCGCGCTGCCCGTCGGCTGGAGTGCTACTGAGGGTTCACTGGTGTTCGCCGGCATCGATGTTCCGGCGGGCGCGGTTGAATTCCTCGGCCCGGGCCAGCTTACGCTTGACCAACTGGTGAAGTCGGGTGAAGGCACGTTGATCATCTCCCGGGCGAGTAGCCACTCCGGCGGCACCTACGTCGAGGCCGGCACGCTCTATGTCCGCCACGTCAATGGCCTCGGCACCGGTCCTCTCGTAATTGCCCCGGGAGGAACGGTCATCCTCGTCGCTGGCTTCGGCAGTGTTGACATGGGTGAACTGTCACTCGCGGATGGTGCGACGCTGATTGAGCTCACGGCTGACGGGCAGCTTTCCTTCCAGGCGGCATCGGTCACCATCGCCGCCGACGCCGGCCCCGCCGCGGTGCTCTACACCGGGCAACAACCGGACTGGATGGTGACGGCCACCTGGAGCCTGAAGCCGGGGCTCAACGACGATGCCGAGTTCATGACACTCGATCCGGCCACCGGGGAGGTGCGGCTGGCAGCCTCGATGAATGTCGGCAGCCAGCCGGAATACCGGTTCACGGTGGTTGCCGAGCAGGCGAACGTGGGAGCCGAAGAGACGCAGGTCACCGTCGGGGTGACCGGCTACAACCAGCCGCCTGCGGTCGCCACGCCGCCCCTGTTTCGGGTGACGCGGGGCCAGACGGGCATGCTGCAGTGGCCGGCAACGCCAGCGGTGTTCACTGATCCCGACTCAGACCTGCTCACGGTGCTCCTGGGGGTGCCGGCTGGTGACCTCACTGCGACTGGCACTGCCGCGGTCACCGTGGGCGGCACCCCGACGGCCAGGACCTTCCAGGGCAGCCCAGCCGCACTCAACACTTATTTCAGCACGCTGGGCAGGATCGGGTACACCGCAGCCGCAACCGGATCGACTGAGATCGGGCTGGACATTTCGGTCTTCGACGGTGAAGCGTCTGCTGAGGCAGTGGCTGAGATTCTCGTGGCCGAACCGATCCAGCGGCCCCAACTGCTGCCGGCCACGACGATCACTGTTGACGTTTCAACAATGGGTCCGTTCCCAGTCGTACTTTCGCATGCCCAACTCACCCAGTCGGTGGTCAGTGATCCGTCCACGGTGTCATTCGTGGTGACCGGCATTTCGTCGGGCCGGGTTGAGAAGTGGGACGGTCAGGGCTGGGTCGATGTGTCATCTCCACCCGTCAGCTCATCGCCAAGCGTCATGCTCAGCCAGCTTTTACTCCGGCTGATCCGGCCTGATGATCTGCTTCGCTGGGTGCCGCCGATAACGGCCGGCCAGACCACGCGGGCGTTTGCGATCCTTGGCTGGGACGGCCTCGTGATGTCCGAGAGCGGTGGTGATGTCTCCATCAACCGTGACACGGCATAACTCCGGGCCGGTGGGCTGGTCGCGAAGCCGCCGACGCCCATCCGCAGTTTCGCTGCTGGTGATGGACTCGCTCGGTCGACGACGCGATGCAGGTGCTTCTACGCGTCCAGCCGGCCATCCCGGCCCTTGAACACCCTGGCACCCGGGAGCACCCGCTGCGTTCCTGCGGCCGGCCAGCCCCAGGCCAGATGGTCACGGGACTTCAAAAATCGGCGGCGCTGCCCCTTCGTGCCGGCGATCCCAGTCTGCCTGCCGAACATTATTTCCACTTTCGAACTGAGCCGTAAGCGGACTTTCAATCGCACCGAAGACGGTCGACACCAAAAGCTTCGGATGCCGTCGGGCTTCATCAACAGCAAACGCTTTTTCTTGTGATCCGCAATGGCTCATTCGCAGATCCATCAGAATGACATCCCCCGCCTCTACAGGTGGCGAATCGATGATGTCTTCATCAGATGGAGTGGAGTCATCATCAGAATCAAGCCGGCATCGCCTCAGGTGTGAGCCTGCAATAAGCCGCAAAGAATTTGATCTCTGCAGGTAGAGAAGTGCCTTGAAGAGCACTCCGTGCAATGAATTCCAAATCAGATTTTGATCCGTATATCCCTGGTAGGGACCGCGGAGTAAATCACGATGCCAACCTTGTGAGCGATTCATCGTAATGTCTGATAGCCCGACAGTCCGAACGCCCTTGCCACCCACAGCCGCATCAAGAACTGCCCTGATCTGCAACGGTCTGCTGACCAGTGAATGCAGGGGCTCCAAGGCCGGCAACCGATGAAAACCCGCTCGATGGCCTGAAGATGCCGTGGGCCGCGTATTCCGCAAGAGCCCACGTTGTTCAAGAATCGTTGCCCGGGCAGCTTCGATCGTTGGCAGTGAATGAACCGCTTGAAGAACGACATAACCCTTGTTCCGCAGTTCTTCAGCAGCAGTCTGAGTCCCATCTCCATCAGCCTGTTTGTGCTTACACAAGACTTCCTCTTCTCGTCTGGTTACCAACGCGGACTGCTCGAATCGCGTACCGCTTCCTGAATTTCTCTGGCAAAACCGCCAACTGTCCGCGGCAAAATCCCTTCATGGTCCTCTTCAACTCGGACAAAATACGAATACGCCGTGGGTCTGCAGGGTTGCCAATCGCCGCATCCAGCAGCGGCAGATGGTCTCCACAGTCTGCTAGCATAGAAGAACTTTAACCATTTCAAGTGCCGTACTGTGGCGAAGCAACGCCGCAAAGAGAACTACCTTGCAAAATCTGCACACTAAAACCAAAGAACCAGGGTTGCCGTGATCGCTTTGGACCAGATTGATTCGTACTGGTTGTCCCAGGTGAAGGATTTTCTCGTTGCCGAGCCAACGCCGAACAGCCTTTCTCCCGTCGTTGAAAGGTTCGCCGCTGATGCGATCCGCAGCCTGCATGCCAACCGCGGGCTTGATGCTTCGTTAGCTGCCCATGACGCCGTCAACGCGAGCCAAGACGACCCCAGCTCAACAGCATTTGCGCTTTCACTCCTAGCCTGTAGTTACCTGCTACAGAATGAGACCTCGGCAGCATCCGAAGCCATTGCCAAAGCCTTAATCCATCGACCGGACCACCCTAGCCTGATCTATTCTGCCGGACTTGTCGAACTCCGTCGTGGCGATGTCGCTGCAGCGGTGAAAAACTTTGAACGTGCGGTCGATATCTCTCCGGAACTTGGTCTTGCCTGGGCAGGCCTGGCCGTTATCCGAAGTCTTCAGCAGGATCATGTCCGTACTGAAATTGCCGCCCGTCGCGCGATCGCACTCAATGCGCCGCTCGGGGGGAAACTGGTCGAACTGACGCTCCTCCAGGCAACCTATCGCCTCGGCAAGGCGATAGAGGGGCCCTGCGATTTTTCGGCACTCCAGCAAGACCCCGAGGCCATTCTTGAGGACCTGCTACCACGACTACCGCCCGTCCCGGAAGAGGCGTTTGATCACCCCGCCAATGATCGGCCGATTCTTTTTATCTACGCGGATCACTCCTACGTCATCAAGCATGCGATTCCCCTGATCCTTTCATTGAAAGCAATTGGGACAGGCTGTCGGATTCACCTGCACGTTGCGAATCCTGGCTTTGCACTTCAATCGCTGATCAAGCGGCTCCGTATGTTTCTGGACAACATACCGCTCGTCGTTTCCACTGAAACTGTCCAGCCCACGCATTTCGCAGAACCCCCAGTTTTCTATTCCTGTGCCCGTTTTATCAGGCTTTACAGCCTGCTCAAAAGGAGCCGGCAACCAGTCCTCCTCCTTGATGCCGATCTGTTGGCCCGTAACGATCCGAAAGCAATTTTCGAAGCCGCGCCTGATGCCGACGTCATTCTTCCCGAAAGCAAGCATGATCCGTTCTGGGGCAGGATATTTGCCGGGGGCGTCGGCCTGCGACCAACTCCAGGTGGGCTCACGTATGCTGCAAGTGTTGCCGCGGTCATTGGTGACAACCTGAAGAAGCGGACGGGCCGCTGGTTCCTCGACCAAATTGCACTGGAAATCTGCCGTGACAATGCTCCGCCGGACACTCGTTTTGCTGTCATCCCCAAACAACAAATGGCAAGTCGCAGCCATGCCGCCTCTGCTTTCTTTTCCTCTGTGGTGAACGAACAGAAGGATGCCGACAACGCCCACACGCGACTCAAAAAACAACTCATACAGGAGGCCGGATTCGCCCCGCTCCTCAGCGAACGAAAGTATCAAACCACGACCATAACGACACCCAGCGGCCTATTCCTGGTGGATACAGATGATTCTGTGATTGGCCGCAGCGTGAGGCAAACTGGCCAGTGGTGCTCTCACGAGATTGAATTACTCAGCAAATTCCTTGGTCCGGGCCAAACAGTCGTGGACGGCGGCGCAAATATTGGAACACATACTGTTGCCTTGGCGAAATTGGTTGGCAGCCAAGGCCGCGTCTATGCTTTCGAGCCGCAAAGGCTCGTCTTTCAACAACTTGCCGGCAATCTCGCCCTGAACCAGCTAACCAATGTCTTCGCCTTCCAAAAAGGGCTGAGCAACAGTCGGGCTACAATGTTTGTCGATGCCCCCAAGTTTCCAGGAAATTTCGGGGCTGTACGGCTTTGTGGAGAGGAAGCACAAACGCTCGAAGAGGTCGCTGTCATACGGCTTGATGACCTTGTCCTCGACGCTTGCCATCTGCTTAAACTTGACGTCGAAACTATGGAGCACGCGGCGATTGAAGGAGCGATTGCAACTATTACGCGGCACCGGCCAGTGATGTATATCGAAAACCATGACATGGCCGCAGATTCGCCGCTGATTCGCCTTATCCATAGCTTTGGTTTCCGCATGTTCTGGCATGGGGTTGCCACCAAAAACCCGAACATGATTTGCCTTCCTACCGAGTCACCGGTTCAGATTATGGGGCTCGAAGCGATTACCCCCTGTTAACCCATAAGCATTTGCACCAATCTTTTGATGCTGCCGCCCGCTCTGATTTTTCGACCTGAGTGTAATCTTGCTGAAGCAATACGGCTCCGAAACCAACCCTGCAGGCGCACTCATCCATTCAGAAAATCACGCACCCAGCACGCGTGTATGGCCGTGCAGAACTTCCTCTTATGACAAATTCTGCACTCCTCCTGACAACTGCATGTGCTGTTGTCTCGGCGACTGAGGAAACGAGCAGCACTTTGAGGAAACGCACATACTGGAATCGTCCCTACAGATGATGCCGGATCCGGTGACATTTCGGTTCTCGACAAGGAATCAAGGGTCAAAATCCCGTAACTCGATCCGCTGGCTCAGGATGGCCTCCGGGCGGCAGATATTCACTCCCCGAAGAACCGTCTGCAGCCCCAACTGCGCCCCTCGTGTTCATCTTTGGTCCCTCGATTCGCTTCGTCTTCGGCAGCCTTGCGTTGTCGCACGATTCATCCACTCCCACCTCACCGTGCGGTAGCTGCTCGGTTCAAAGCCCAGCACCCTGTGTCGGGCCTGGGTAAATTCATTCGGGAAGCCTCCGGGAATTTTTCCGGCGTCGATGGAGAATGAAGGATAGGTGCCGGCGTCCGTCAGGAGCGACTTGCTGAAAACCTCGGAACCATAGTTTCCGCCGTTCTGGCTGACCAGGTACGGGCGATGGCCGACCCGCTGCAATCGCTCATCGGCTGCTTCGCGATACTCCTCAAGCGGCGGCTCCCATGCGGCACCTCGCCAGTGCTTCAGGCTATCGAAATAATCATGTGCGATGAGCGCGGTCCAAAGCCTGGCAATCTCATCGTCGTGCAGTCCGCGGTAGGTTACACCGACCACTCTGCGGGAGACGCCGCATAGCAATAAGGCGTCAGGGCCTGCAGTAAACTCAGCGATGATGCACCGCACATTGACCCTGGCGGTTTCAATCGTTGCCCTCTCGTCGCCCCACCAGGTCACGGCATTGTCGGCATAATCTTCGCTGACCGACGGCTTGGACACCAAAATGCATGTTCAGCCGGAAGGAGGGTGCCCTAACTGTCTGTGGAAAAAGCCTTCCATGGCCTTTTTCCACGAATGCGAACCCCAAAAAAGCCGAGGTTTTTCGGGGTTCGCTGCCGCCGCATCCAGCGGCGGATCACTTTATCCACGTGCTGCTAAAGCCGCGTCAGGCGGATCGCCGGTGGTTCCTGATTGTGAAAAAAAGCTGCCTGGTACACGAAGAGGATCGAAATCGCAGCACCGCGCTCCCGCCAGTGTTTTGGGAGGGAAATCGCGTGAAGCACATTCGTTCCGATTCGGGGGTGGCCCTGAACGTGCCGTCACCCGTCCACGGTTTCACTGCTGGTGCCGAATCAACTCAGGCGGCGACGCGCTGCAGATGCTTCTGTTCGCCCAGCCACCGGCCATCGTTGGTGTCGGTGGATTCACCTGCCGCGTGTTCGTCCCAGAGCAGTTCAGTGAACCGCTTGATGGGATGTTGCCAGGCAAACGCTGCCAGATCCGGGATCTGGCGTGGCCGCTGCACGGCCCGTTCAATCGCCCGCCCGAGGGCCGGCACGTCGGCCCGGTCGGCAACGGTCACATACCGACCGCCTATCTCAAGAAGGGTGGGATTGTCCGGCGGCACCACGACCCGGGCACCGCAGGCCAGAGCCTCGATGGTGGGCAGTCCGAAACCCTCGGCCACCGACCAGTTCACGAAGACATCACTCGACGAGTAGGCCCGGCGAACCAGTTCATCGGGGACATGACCGAGAAAAATTGCGTTCCCTTCGCGTCGCGGGCTCCCCGCGCCCAGGAAAATCGCGTAGCTGTTGCTGGCATTCACCGCGGCGACAATGTCGGCAAATCGCTTGCGTGGGTCCTGCGTGCTGACCGCAACAACAAGCGGCACCTTGTCGGGAATGCCAAAGGCCTGACGAAACGAACCATCCGGCTGCGGAAAAAATGTCATCTTGTCATAGCCCCAATTGACAACGTCAACCTGCACTGCCGTGCGGGAGATTCCCGCAAAGACGCGGCAGATATCTGTGGCCACGTGGTGTGATGCAGTCACAATCCGCCGCTTTGCCAGCGAAGGTGCCCGCGCAAGAACACCGAGGTTGGCATGAAAATTGACGCTCATCTGCGGCGGGTAGTAGTGCGGAAACCGAATCGGTATCAGATCATGCAGGACAAAGACCGACCGCTCTGGGGGCACACCCATTGGCAGTGTCGCCGGCAGGATGCCGGCAGCAAAGGTCAGATAGGCGTCTGCCGTCACCGCTGGTCTCAGTGACCGTCGCCGCCATGAGGCGGCATACGTCCGCACCGCGTCAGGCACCCAGCGGCGCAGCCAAGTCTCCCTGGTCAACTCGTCGGACTTTGCCCGGCAGGCGAGCCGGATTGATCGAATCCTGCGGCGGAGAATGCTTCGGACCCTGGCGTACGTCAGGTTCATCCCGGTGTGGACGCCCATCGCTAGATGGTCCAGGTCTGCGTGGATCTGCAGCAGCGATGTGTCACTCGACCAATGCCCGACCGGCTCCAGCCCACGGTGGGTGTGGCGGACAAGTTGAATGTCCCAGCCACGACGGGTCGCTTCTGCGGCCAACCCGGGGGTGATGGCCCGAGTCACCCGCTGAATACCCGTGGCCGGCCGGTCCCACAGCGCCGTCATGTCGATTGCCAGAATCGGCCGGGCTGCAACCCGGAAGTCATGCAGCTGGGGGAAGGTGGGGGAATTCATGCCGCTGCTTCCGACGGTGGGCCAGCCGCTTGCTGAACCGTGGCCGTCGCTGTCGCAGCAATGAGGGCCAGGCCAAGTTCGCGGCGATCGGCCAACCCGGCCCTGGCAGGACGGAATGGACGGCAGACCCAGGAAAGCAGCACCCGGCCCCCGCGTGCGTCGGCATCATCCAGGAGAATTTCCAGACGGCCATTCCGCTCGACAACGGCTTCCGACGGCAGTGGGCTGCCGTCGAGGAAGAGCCGCGGCCGTCGCGGGGCCCAGTGCCCCGTGGGACGAATGTCGAGCCGGATCACCACGGCTCCCGGTGGTCGGAGGATGTAGATGCCACCTCGCGGCCGGGACCAGCAATAGGCTTCCCCCTGCCACACCTCCGGTTGAAAGAAGCCCACACCATGCCGGTCAAGATCCGTGGGGCGGAGTGCAGGCAAGGCAGCAGGCTCCACCGCCTGCTCCCGGCCAGCAGTGTCCTGCTGGTACTGCACCGCACCGACTTCGGCGCAGCGTTGCCTGAGGAATGCGTACTGATCAAGCAGGTCGCTGTCGGTGGCTGGTCGGCGGGAATAGCTCCCATGAAGCATGCCGCGGAAGACGGCGTGTGCCGCGTGGGCCCGGGCCGAGGCGACAAGTCTTTCAAACCACCAGCCGCCGACAGCCGTCGGTGTCACTGGAAGGGCCAATTGGCCAAGCTGCCAGGCTGCTGAAAACTGTCCTGCGCGAAGTTGATGGAATGCCTGACGCCAGAGGCGGCGGGCCTGTGACGGGCTGGTCGAGGAAGGGGAAAGCGGGGGTGACGAACATCCGAACCCGGCCGCTGCCAGTTCGGGCTCCGTCTCGTGAAATCGGCACGCCCCCAGACGCCCCATCTTCATCGCAAAGAAAATTTCACGAACCGAGTCGCTGTCGATGTGGCGAACCACCACATCCTGAAAATGTGCAAGGTGATAGTTCGCGGCGACGAGCCGGAGCGCAAATGCTGTCTCTGCAAAGCGATAGTAGCGCTCCTCGAAACATCCGAGTTGCTCGAACACCCTGCGTCGTACCAGAAATCCCCGCAGGCCGACGCACCGCCAAAGGCCCACGGCACGCATCGGCCCGGCCTGCTCCCGTTCACACAGGGCGGCATCGACCTGTGAAAATCTGCCTCGCGTTTCATGGATTGAGCCCAGCACGGCCGCATCCACCGTCTCGTCTTTGAGGCGCTCAGTGAGACGGGACAGCGTGTTCGTCGCCGGAACGACATGGGACTCGGTAAAGAGCAGCCAGTCGGCTGTCGCGACTGCTGCTCCGGCGTTGTAGAGCTTGGCTTCGTTCAGCGTGTGACAGCTGACGAGAGACTCCGAGGCTGACAACTGCTTGCGGACACGGGACTCAAGCCTCCGCTGCCCGGAGCCCACCACGATGATCTCACGCGATGACACATCCTGCCGCTGCTGCTGCCAGGCACGGAGTGCTTGCAGCCCGAAGCCCCGGTTGTCATGGAGTGGAAAAATGACTGCGACGGAATGGTTTGGCCGCACGCCGGAAGTCTCTCAAGAGAATGGGTCGGGTTCGTCGGGCACCCTGGAACCGCTCAGGAACAAGTTCGGATTTTGAGGCTTGGATAAACGAGGAAATTTTCCGGCTTTGGCGTCGGCTCGATCCGCTCAAGCAAAACTGGCCAGGAGGGCAGTTTTGCGCAAACCGCCGCGTCGCCAACCCGCAACACCGAGCAGGAAGCGAGGACCAGCGGATCAGCCAACCCTTGGCGTTGGCTCGATC
>Ga0209986_10001422_pt1 | contig 22872 bp, 16 predicted proteins | sample BlataG_FD_183168 | JGI IMG/M metagenome (GOLD analysis project Ga0209986, IMG submission 183168) | Deep subsurface microbial communities from Black Sea to uncover new lineages of life (NeLLi) - Black_00105 metaG (SPAdes) (version 2) | ecosystem: Environmental > Aquatic > Marine > Oceanic >... | reverse complement strand
TAACTTAAAATATTATCTTTGGAAGGCAAATATTTTATCTGTCTATGGTTGGTTTTTTTAATTTCCCTAAATATGGTCTCTCCACTAATTCCGGATATCGGTGATTCATTGGCTGAATAAATATCATCAATAATTACACAATCGGCGTCAAAAAATGCCTTACCAAACTTTTCTGCTAAAAGTTTAGTTCTGCTGAAGCGGTGGGGCTGAAATATAGCAATTATTCTTCTATTTTGCCAGCTGCTTTTTAAGGCACTTAAAGTTGCTTTAATCTCGGTAGGATGATGAGCATAATCATCAATAATTAATATGTTGTCATCAGTACTGGCAACAATTTCCATTCTTCTATGTACTCCCTGAAAGGTTGTCAATGTCTTAGCAATTTCCGTAAAACTTATTCCCATTTCCAGGGCAACAGCAATTGCCGCTAAAGCATTTAAAATATTGTGATATCCGGCGACTTTCAAATAAAGGTCACCTATTTTTTCGCCCTGCCAGTATATTTTTGATTTAGAATTTAACTTATCCAATTCTATATCTTTAGCCATAAGATCCGCTTCAGTAAATATTCCATAAGAAACATAACTTCTCTCACATTGTTTTGCCAGTTCCTTTGCATTATCGCAGTCCCTGCACAAGATAATTCGTCCATTATCGGGGACATTATTAATAAATTTCCTAAAATCTTTTAGAATATTTTCCAAATTTACATAATGATCTAAATGATCATCTTCTATATTAGTAACTATAACCATCTGTGGATTCAATTCCAAAAATGAACCATCACTTTCGTCGGCTTCTACAACTATATGATTACCTTTACCCAATTTAGCATTATTTTTAAAATTGTTTAGCTCTCCTCCTACTACTACGGTAGGGTCGAAACCGCTTCTTTCTAATAAGAGGCTTATCATAGAAGCAGTGGTGCTCTTACCGTGTGTACCGGCGATGGCTATTCCATATTTATTATCCATAAGCCTTGCCAGCATTTCAGCCCTTTTGATTATGGTAATCTTTCTATCCCTGGCACCCCTTATTTCCGAATTAGATTCGGGGATTGCCGATGAAATTACTACTAAATCTGCCCCTTCTACATTATCTTCATTATGACCCTTAAAAATAGTTGCTCCTTTATCAGCCAATCTTTTAGTTATCTTTGAAGTTGCAATATCAGAACCACTGATCTTATGACCTGAATCAAGAAGGATTGAGGCTAAGCCGCTCATTCCCGATCCACCAACTCCAATAAAATGTATATGTAATTTTTTTTCATTCATAAAATACAATTCCACCTTTTTTCGTATATCGTATATCGTATATAGTATATCGTTTTTAAAACCACTTTTCACTTTTATTTTTTCGATATGCGAAATACGATATACGATATACTTTTTATATATTTTTTAAATTTTTTTAATGTAATCGAAAATATAGTCCACTATCTTCTTGGCTGAATTCACATTGCTTAATTCTCTGCTCTTTTTAGCCATCATTTCTAATCGATTTTTATCTTTTAATATATCGAGCAAAACCTGGGCTAACTTCTTATCGGATAAATCCTTTTCTAAAATTGATATCGCAGCCCCTTCTCTTTCAAAAATTTTAGCGTTGATTCCCTGGTGATTATGGGTAGCATAAGGGTAAGGTATTAAAATTGCCGGTAAACCATAGGCCCCAATCTCAGCTAAAGTTGTGGCTCCCGCCCGGCAGATTACTAAATCAGCCAGTGAATAGGCTTTTTCGATATCATGCAGGTATGGTTCTATCGAAAACATTTTATGGTCTTCTCCTGCCATTTCCACAATGTTATCATAATCATCTTGTCCGCTAATTAATAAAACTTGCCAGTCGTTTTTTATAACCTTTTTTATTAAATCGATACCTCCCAGAACAGCTCTATTAATTGAAGCTGCTCCTTTACTGCCTCCCAATACCAATATAGTTTTTTTTGAAGGATAAAGGTTAAATTTTTTATACTCTCTGTCTGTGCTCTGTTTAATATTTTTAAAACGTAGGGGATTGCCCGTAAAAATCAATTTTGCTTTATTACTAAAATATTCTTTTGACTGATTAAAGCTTAAAAATGTTGCTCTGGTAATACGAGATAAAAATTTATTGGTAATCCCGGGTATTACATTCTGCTCATGGACAAAAGTTGGAATACCCAATATCGCAGCCATTAAGACAACCGAACCGCTCACATAGCCCCCTGTTCCAATAACCATATCCGGTTTATACTTTTTTATAATCTTATATGATTGAAATAAAGAAATTAAAAAAATGACAATAGCCGTTAAATTTTCAAAACATATTTTCCGCTTAATACCCCGGGCCTTTATTTTTATAAATTTAAAACCTTCCCGAGGAATAAGTGTTGATTCCAGTCCCCTTTCAGTTCCCACAAACAAAATATCATTGTTTATGTTTCTGCCTTTTATTTCGTAGGCTAAACTAATTCCTGGATATATGTGCCCCCCTGTTCCACCACCCGAAATTATCACCTTTAGTGCCATTAATTACGCTCCATATTCTTTTACTTTATACCGGGAAATATTTAATAGAATCCCCGCACAAAACATATTTACAATTAGAGATGAACCCCCATAGCTGATAAAGGGCAGAGTAATCCCGGTAGTGGGAATCATCTTGGTTACCACTCCAATATTTATGATGCTCTGAAAAACTATCATAGAGGTAATACCCGCAGCCAACAAAGTTCCAAATTGGTCAGTAGAATCTAAGGCTATCCTGAATCCACGCCACAACAATATTGTAAAGAGAATAATTATTATTACAGTACCTATAAATCCTAATTCCTCACCAATTATAGAGAAGATAAAGTCAGTGTGTTGGTCGGGAAGATAGAAATATTTTTGTTTACTCTCTGCCAATCCGATTCCAAAAATTCCTCCGCTCCCTAAGGCTAATAGAGATTGAATTATATGAAACCCGCTATCCAGAGGGTCTTTCCAGGGATCCAAAAAGGAGAGCAATCTCGCTCTTCTATATTCTTCTCTGGATAATATTAAAATTCCCAAGGGGATTGCTGCTACTATTAAAGCATAAAGCTGAATTATCCTGGTCCCCCCAATAAATAGCATAATAAAAGAAATACCTAAAATAATTATGGAAGTACTAAAATCTGGTTCATTTAAGATTAATAAAAACATTACTAACATAATAATTAAAGGGGGCAATACCCCTCTAATAAAGGTTTTTATATCTTTTATTTGTTTTCTGGTTAGAGACTCTGCCATATATAAGATTAAAGCAAATTTAGCAATTTCGGAAGGCTGAAAAGAAAAAAATCCTATCTTAATCCATCTTCTTGCCCCACCGGCAGCTCTCCCGATACTGGGAATATATACCATCGATAGAAATGCAATGGATAAAATTAAGATAGGCAGAGTAAATTTTTTATAATAATGATAATCGGTATATATAGCGAAAAAAAATACTACCAGGGCTATTATAGCATAAATTAGTTGTCTTTTTAAAAAATAATAACTATCTCCATACCATTTATAGGCCATAATGTAACTTGAGCTAAAAACCATACATATGCCAACAGCCATAAGTAAAATTACTACTATAAAAAGCCATAAATCAGGAGATTTTTTTTCTGTTAACATCTCAAATTAACCCCATAATTAGTCGTTAGTGAATAGTGAATAGTCGTTAGTATTAAATACAGGTTTTCAGTTGACAGTTTTCAGTATAGCAACTAAAAAGTTAAAGCTAAAAGCGAAAAACCATAATTCAAAACTAAAAACTTTTCTCTCTTAATTTTGAATTTTAAGTTATAGTTTTGCGCTTTGCGCTTTTAATTTTTCGCGATATTCCGAGATACGATTCACGAGATACGAGATACGATATACGATATACTATATACTAAATGCTTGCTATTCCAATAAGCGCTAAAATTATTCCAGTAATCCAAAATATGATAATAATTTTAGGTTCTTTCCAACCACAAAGCTCAAAATGGTGGTGAATGGGGCTCATCTTAAAAATTATTTTACCCCTTAATTTTGCCGAAGCAACCTGAAGTATCACTGATAAGGTCTCAATCACAAATATCCCGCCTATTATCAGTAGAAACAACTCTGTTCTGGTAAAAATTGCTACCGAAGCAAGCGCTCCGCCTAAGGCTAAAGAACCTACATCTCCTAAGAATATTTGAGCCGGAAAAAAATTATAGACTAAAAAGCCAAGAGAAGTAAAAGCAACTACTAGTGAAAAAAGACTCATCGATCCCATATTTTGAATATAGGCAATTAAAGCAAAACTTAACATAGCAATAATTATTAGCCCGCCTGCCAGCCCATCTAAACCATCAGTCAAGTTTACAGCATTAACTGAACTAATCATCACTAAGACCACAAAAGGCACAAACATAATTCCTAAATCTATACTATTTTTTAAAAAAGGAAGATAAATTTCTGTACCTAAATCAGTGTTTTGTTGGACGCAATAGGTAACTATTAAAGCAAAGGCAATTTGAAGGAACAGCTTCTGCATAGTAAGAAGACCTAATGACCGCTTCTTAAGATATTTAATTAAATCGTCAATTAAGCCGATAAGGCCAAAACCGACAGTGGCAACTAACGACCATAAAACATATTTATTGTAAGGAACAAAGAGTAAAACTATTATTATCAAAGTAAGAATAACTATTACCCCTCCCATGGTAGGTTTTCCCATTTTATGTTGATGAAGATCCGGCCCTTCCTGACGAATTTTCTGTCCCACATTATGTTTTTTTAAATATTTTATAAATAACGGCAGAACAATAACCGGGATTATAAAAGAAACTAATAAAGTTAAGGGCCAATAGGTCATTATCTCCTCCTTAGGTGAGATTATTTTTTTGATACTCTTTTTGTAAAAATTCTAAAATCTCTTCCATTTTCATTTCTCGAGAACCTTTTAATAGGATAAAATCTCCGGGTTTGGTTAAACTTAATAGCTTTTTGGCCAAATTTATCTTCTCATTTTTCTCAAAAGAAAAAACTCTCTCTTCTTCCATCCCTTCTTCTTTGGAAGACCGGGCAATTATCTTTCCTCCCTGGCCAACAGTTATCAGTATATCAATAGACAATTTTGCTACTTCTTTTCCTATCTCCCGGTGGTAAAAGTCAGCTTTTTCTCCTAATTCCAGCATATCTCCCAAGATGGCTATCTTTCTGTTAGTTTGCCCGACTTCTGCTAAAGTTTCTAAAGCACTTTTTACCGATAAGGGACTCGCATTATAAGAATCATTCAATATTTTAATACCATTATGAAAGTCGCTCAATTGCATATGCAGATCTAACGGCTTAAAAGAAGATAATCCTCTTTCAATTAAATCCAATTTTATTCCCAGGGCAAAAGCAGCCGCAGAAGCAGCAAGGGCATTATAAATATTATACTTCCCCAGTAAGGGAAAATATATTTCTCTGCTTTTGCCACTTTGCACTTTTAGGGTAAATCTCATTCCCTTATCACTGACCATTCTGATATTGCCGGCCATAATATCACTCTTATTCTCAATGCCAAAGGTGTATACTTTCTTGTCTTTGACAATTTCCCGCATCTTAAAAAAATAAGGGTCATCTATGTTTAGAATGGCTATACCGTCTTTATCCAATGATTGTAATAATTCCGATTTAGCCTTAAAAATATTATCCTTTGAACCTAATAAACCGATATGCGCTTCGCCGATATTAGTAATCACTGCCAAATCAGGAGGAATAAAATTGGTAAGAGTTTTTATTTCACCAAAACCTCTCATCCCCATCTCTGCCACCAATAGCTTATGTGATTTATCAAGCTGTAGCAGGGTAAGAGGGATTCCGATTTCATTATTATAATTTCCAGAGGTTTTTAAAAGAGGGAATTCCTGAGATAGGATATGAGCGATAATTTCTTTGGTCGTGGTCTTTCCGTTACTGCCGGTTACACAGATATTAAAAGTTTTAAATTTATCCTTATAATGTCTGGACCAATCCTGCAGGGCAGAAAGGGTATCTTTTACTTCTATAATAATTTTATCTTTATCTATTTGCTTATTCTGTAATAAAGTGCTCGCGCCTTTACAGACTACTGCCCCAACTGCTCCCTTGTTAAAAGCTTCAAAAATAAAATCATGTCCATCGAAATTGGGTCCAATTATAGCAAATAATAGATCACCGGGAATTAAAGTTCGGCTATCTATGGAAATCCTGTTTATTAAGCAATCCTGGTCTCCCTGAATTATCTTTCCCGAGACAACCTTTATCAACTCCCTGATTTTACAATTTTCCAATCTTTTATCTCCCTGTCAAAAGATTTCTCACTACTTCTTCATCATTGTGATGGATAGCCCTGTTATGATAAACCTGTTCATTTTCAGGTCCTTTTCCGGCTATTAACACTATATCCCCTTCTTCGGCTTTTTCCAAAGCATGTTTAATAGCCTTTACCCGATCAGTAATTATAATATAATCTTTATCTGTTTTTTTAACTCCTCTCTCAATCTCCTGGGCAATTTCTATAGGATCTTCACTTTTAGGATTATCCGCAGTTATTACTACGTAATCACTATATGTTCCTAAAACTTCTCCCATAGTAGCCCTTACCTTATTATATTTCTCTCCACCATGTCCAAATACAGTAATTATATTATGGGGAGCAAAATTTCGTAGATTCTGCAATATATTCCCTAACCCATGATAATTATGGGCAAAATCTATAACAATAGTATAATTCTGACCATATTCAAGCAATTTATATCTCCCCGGAGCTCCATAAAATTTACTAAAAGCTCGAGAAATGGTATTAAGAGGAATACCTTGAGTAATAGCTGTTGATACAGCTGCCAAAGCATTATATATATTGTATCTTCCGCTAAAATTCAAAAATATTTCAGTATCTCTTACAGGCGTTTCCACCATAAATGACGAACTTTTAAGCTTCATTTTTATTTTCTTTGCTCTAATATCAGCTTCTTTTTCTATTCCGTAAGTAATTAAATTAACCTTATTACAATCTATAAAATCTTTACTGTGCTCTTCATCAATATTAATTATTGCAAATTTTTTAGAAGCCTTTTTCTTGCTTCTATTTAAACTTAAAAATAATTTTTTCTTGGCTTTTAAATAATTAGAAAAGTTTTTATGGATTTCGAAATGTTCCTTGCTGATATTAGTAAAGATGGCTGCATCAAAATCGCATCCTTCTACGCGGGATAATTGCAAGGCATGGGAAGACACTTCCATTACTGCATAATCATTCTTTTGTTCAACCATTTCTTTGAGGGTTTTCTGTAAATCTACCGATTCCATGGTAGTCATCTGAGAGGAGTTAATATTATCACCGATTATATTTTGAGCAGTACCTAGAAGTCCGGTCTTGAAACCTGCCTCCTGAAAAATAGCTCTTAGCATATAAGTAATGGTAGTTTTACCGTTTGTTCCGGTTACTCCAATTAATTTTAATTTTCGCGAAGGGAAACCGTAAAATTGATTAGCTAAAACGGCTAAGGCTTTACGGCTATCATCTACCCTGATTATAGTAATGCCCGGACGGGGAGGAATATCTTTTTCCACTACCAGTGCAACAGCTCCCCTGTTAATGGCTTCATCGATAAAATTATGTCCATCAAAAGTAAAACCTTTTATGCATATAAATAAAAAATCTCTCTTTATTTCCCGAGAGTCGTGATAAATTCCTTTGATATTTAAATTTAAATCACCAATAATTTCCTTAGCTTTCAGGTTAGTTATCAATTCACTCAACTTCATAAAAATACCTCAAAATTATAAATAGCGTATAGCGTACAGCGTACAGCGTATAGTATGAAAGATAAGACGCTTGTCCTTCAGTTAAATCTCGTATATAGTATATCGTATTGCATATCGTGTTTCAATCCAATATCGTATATCGTATATCGCATATCGCATTACGTATTTCGTAATGGACTTATACATTGCGCGCTAAACCCCATGTAATCTTCTGTTTCCCGACTTCTATTCTCTTTATGAGATACGATTCACGTGATGCGAATTTTTTCTGGCTCCTGATTTCTGAATTCTATCTTCTATTCTCTTCACGATATACGATATACGATATACTTATTCATCAGTTGGAACCGATAAGTAAGGAAGGACCTTGGAAGCAATCTCCTGAAAAACCGGAGCAGCTACTGTCCCACCGTAATAACTCCCCTTAGGTTCATCTAATAAAACTAAAATAGATATTTTAGGATTTTCTGAAGGAACATAACCCACAAATAAGGAGCTGTATTTATCTTCAGAATATTTACCGATAGAAAAATCAAATTTTTGAGCAGTCCCGGTTTTTCCTGCTGCCTGGTATCCTGCAAGCTTAGCCCTTGTACCAGTTCCGTCATTCACTACTTGTTCTAATATTTTGGTCATAGTTAAAGCAGTATCAACCGATACAACCTGTCTTACCGGCTTTGGTTTAAATATTTTAATCTTATTTTGCGCAGAATCTATTATTTCCTTTACTATCATCGGTTTCATCAAAGTCCCACGGTTAGCTATAGCCGATACAGCCATTATCAGCTGAATGGGGGTTACAGAAATTTCTTGACCTATAGATAAGGAAGCCAGGGAAATTTTTGACCAATCCTTTGTGCTTCTTACCAGGCCATTTATTTCACCGGGTAAATTTATTTCGGTCAATGCCCCAAACCCGAACCTTCTAATTGACTTTTCAAAAACCTTTTCATCTAATCTCGTCCCGGTTTGAATTACTCCTATATTACAGGAATTTTTCACTATATCGGTAAGGTCTTGAGAGCCATGTTGGTGTATATCGTGAAAAATAGTCCCATTATATTTTATCCACCCCTTACAATAAAATTGGTCATTTAAATTGGCTACTCTTTCTTCCAGGGCTGTAGCTATGGTAACAACTTTAAAGGTCGATCCCGGCTCATAGGCATCAGTTACTGCTCTATTCCTCCAAAGATCACGAGGATATTGATTAAAATAATTGGGGTCATAGGAAGGTTTTACTGCCATTGCTAAAATTTCCCCGGTTTTGGGCTCTACTACAATGGCAATTCCTGCTTTGGCTTTAGATTCTTGAAAAGCTTTATCCAAAGCTTCTTCAGTAATATATTGGATGACCTCATCAATGGTTAATACAATTGAATGCCCATCTTTGTGAGCAGTTGGTTCTTTAATGCTTAAAGGCACCTTGCCTCCTATAGCATCTCTTTCTAAAATTACTAAACCGGGTAAACCCTTTAATTCCTTATCAAAAAATGACTCTAAACCTTCCAGGCCTTGATTGTCTATTCCCACAAATCCCATTAAATTAGAAGCTAAATAATTCTTGGGATAATATCTTTTACTTTCATCTAAAAAATTTAATCCCTCTAAATTTAGTTTTTTAATCTCTGTGACTTCTGTTTCGGTTAATTTTCTTTTTATCCATACAAAAGATTTTTTCTGGTTTAATTTGTCCAGCACATCTTTTGTTTTCAAATTTAAAATTGAAGATATTTTTTGGGCAGTTTCCTGAGGGTTCTTGACTTTAGGAGGAATGGCGAATAAAGACTGAACATTAACATTCACGGCTAACTTTTTATAATTTCTATCATAGATATTACCTCGTTCTCCCTCAATGGAAAAAGAAGTGAGGTGTTCTTGTTGGGCAATTTCTTTAAATTTATTAGTTTGTATAACCTGAATGTTATATAATCTATAAATTAATGAAAAATAAAGAATTATGAATATTATAAGTAAAAAAATAATACGCTCTTTTTTCTCTTTGGAAAGCAACAACTATTTCCGCCTTCTTTAATCTTTACTGCTACAAGTATATTATTTTAATGCCCCTAAAATCAAGTCGCTTATCTTCTTTAGATCAAAACTAGCCCAGAAATTCTTTTCCTCTTCATAATTGTTACTGATTGCCCCGATATCATTTCCGGAATTAACTTTAGGAATGGGGTTTAAAGCAATAAATTTTACTTCTTTTGGTCTAATCATTCCCAAATGATTACGGGCAATTTTTTCAATTCTATCTAAGGCAGAAAGAGTCTCTACGGTAAGTTCAAGTTTTTTATTTTCTTCCTCCAAGGCTGTTTTATCATTTTCTAACTTTATTAATTTGTATCCCAGTTCAGTTAATACAATGTTATTAGAAATATAAAAAATTATTATAGAGGTGACAAGAATTACTAACATTAAAAATGACCCAAAAACAATTAAGGCATTCTTGCTTTCGTAATTACCGGTAGCTATAGCACTGCTCCCTCTCATATTTTATCACCCCTTTAATTTTATTATTTTCTCTGCCACTCTCAATTTAGCGCTTCTTGCTTTAGGATTATCCCTTACTTCCTCCGAAGAAGGTCTAATTGGTTTTTTAGTTATAATTTTCAATCCGTAATTCTTTTGTTCTTTTCCTTCTCTTTCTGCTTCCTTAAATATATTTTTAACTATCCTATCCTCTAATGAATGGTAGGAAATAACACATATCCTTCCCTTACTCTCTAAAACTCTAATTGCCTGGTTCAGCCCCTTTTCCAAGGCCTTAAGCTCCTGGTTTACTTCAATCCTGATAGCCTGAAAAACCCTGGTTGCGGGATGAATTCTCCAGCTGGTTCTCTTTTTGGCTCTGGGAAGAGTTTTTATTATTAAATCAGCTAACTGCTTGGTTGTAGTAATGGCTTTCTTTTTTCGTTCTATTACAATTAAGCGGGCAATTCTCTTGGAAAACCGTTCTTCTCCGTATTTTTCAAATATTTCAGCTAAATCTTTTTCTGAATAACTATTGATTAAAATATCGGCGTTAAATTTTTGGGTTAGGTCCATCCGCATATCTAAATGGCTGTCTTCTTTAAAACTGAATCCTCGTTTTTTCTCTTTTAATTGGTGGAAGGACACTCCTAAATCAAAGACTATCCCCGAAACTGCTTCAATCTTTAAATCTGATAGAATCCCTTCTAAATCTTTGAAATTACCTTTAACTAATTTTATTTTATCTCTATAGTTTTTTAATTCTTCCTTTGCTGTTTCAACTGCCTCTGTATCCTGGTCGATGCCGATCAACAAACCATGGGGATAAATGTTCTCCAAAATAGCTTTGGAGTGCCCTCCACCTCCTAAAGTGCAATCGATATAAACACCTCCTTTCTTGAAATCAAAATAATTTAAGATCTCTTTTGTTAACACAGGAATGTGAAAGGAATTTACCATAGATTACCCTTCTTGCTCATATATTCTTTCGGCAATATCCTCATATGAACTTTGAACTTCTTCAAAGTATTTTTGCCATACATCTTTACTCCAGATCTCTATCCTATCTAAAACCCCAATAATCATAATTTCTTTATTAATCCGGGCGTAATCTCTCAAATATTTCATAATAACCACTCTGCCCTGATTGTCCATGGCGCAATCAGTGGCCCGGGAAAATAGTATCCTCTTAAATGCTCGGGCATCTCTCTGGCCTAAGGGGAGCAGCTTCATTTTTTCAGATAAATTTTTCCATTCTTCCAGAGGATATACAAAAAGGCAAGTATCAAGACCGAAAGTGATAATAAAATTATCGCCTAAAGATTCCCGGTATTTTGCCGGTACAATCAATCTTCCCTTTTCATCGATAGAGTGCTCGTACTGTCCTAAAAACATAAAATCTCCTTTATTTATATCCTCCACTTTACTCCACTTTACTCCACTATATATAGTATACTACATCTTTTTGAAAAACCCTCTTTTTTTTTGAAAATAATTTAAATTTTTTTAAGAAATTAGAAAATACCACATATTTAGCGTCTTTTCTATAATAGATACACTATTTCTCGGCGTATTTTTGGGGAAAATAGAAGGTTAAGTTTAAAAATCGGTTTTTTAAAGGGGGATTTTCGAGGAAAATAGAATAAAAAAAGACATACGATAAAATGTTTTACCGTATATCTTTATATCTATCTATTTTGATAAGTAGATCGTATAAGCCGAGTTCTGTCCCCTTATAAAATTAGTCGTTAGTTTAAAATACAAAATACCAATTAATTGGTTGGTTATCTGGTTAGCTAGTTTAATACTAATAATTTATTAACCAATTAACCAACTAACTAATTAACTAATTAATTATAAGGGTGGTAATCATCTATCTGGGATGTAAGTTACCTTACACCTCTAGCGACCTACCCGAAGATTCAGCGGGCCACCACAGCTCTTCCTATTTGGTCTTGCTCCGAGTGGGGTTTACTAAGCTTGTTAGTCACCTAACAACTGGTAGGCTCTTACCCTGCCTTTTCACCTTTACCCGGCACTCAATCCTGAAATTAAGTAAAAAAAACATTTTATATCTAAAAAAGAAATAAAAATCTTTTTATTATAAGATGATTTAATCTCAGGATTGAGTGCCGGGCTGTGTATTTTCTGTAGCACTTTCCTTAAGGTTACCCTCACTGGGGATTACCCAGCACTCTGCCCTGTGGAGCTCGGACTTTCCTCGGAAGAAATAACATTTCTTCCGCGATTACCTGATCTACTTATCAAATATTCTTTTTTCAATTTTAAAATACCATTTTAATACAATAAAGTCAATTCTTCGTATTGCTAATCTTTCCAAATTAGAATTCGGCTGCAATTAGGGCAAATTAATATTTTCCGATTCTTTTCTAATTGATAAATGACGTCACTGGGGAGGTCAAGATAACAGCCCGGACATATAGAACCATCAACTTCCATAATAGCTTTTCCGCCCTTCTCTTTTCTTAAAAGTTCATATTCTTTTAAAAGACGGTCATCGGTTATCTTATTTAATATCTCTTCCCTTTTGATATTTAAAGAACTCATATTCTTTTCAATTACTAATCTTGCTGAATCTATTTCCTCTTTGCACTTTTTATACTCTTTCTCTTTGTCTTTCAAATCTTCCTCGAGATTATAAATTGATTTATTAAGATCTTCTACTTCTTCCATTAAATCTAAAACATCTTCTTCAATACCATTTTTTTCTTCCTCATACTTGGCTATAACCTTTTGTATCTGTTTAAGCTCCTTTATATCAGATATCTTTCCTCCGTATAAATCTTCCTGATGTTTATTAATTTTATTAGATTTTTCAGCTAAATCCAATTCCTTTCTTTTTAATTTAATCTGCAAACTCTTATAATTTTCATTTTTATTTTTTAAACTATCTTTCAGCCCCTGAATATTTTTGGTAATCCCTTCTATCATTAAAGGCAAGCTTCTCTTCTTTTTCTCTTCTTCATCGATATCAATATCGATTTTCTGTAATTCTAAAAGGATATCATATTGTTCTTCCATTAATACCCCATTCCTCCTCTCTTCACGGTTGTAAAGCCCATTAAAACAAAAAAACCTTACTTCTTATATAAAAGAAGTAAGGTTTTGATAAAATTCTCTGGTATTTTTATATTTTTATGCTTCTTCATAGATCTTACACTGTCCACATTATTATTAAAATTAACAATTATCAATTTTATGGTGGGCCCACCTGGATTCGAACCAGGGACCGACCGGTTATGAGCCGGTTGCTCTGCCAGCTGAGCTATGGGCCCGTTAGCCAACATTATCTTCGTTAAAAGTATATCAGATATGTTTATAAAGTCAAGAAATTATTCGTATATAGTATGTCGTATATCGTATGTCGCGAAAAATAGAATTTAGGAAACAGAAGGTAAAGATGGTATCGAGTATACATTTAGTTAGTTGGTTAGTTGGTTAAGAAAATAAGGGGGAAGACAGGATTTATTAAATTTATTATAAATGCAGGCTCTTTAGCTGTCCACAGGCAGCAGAAATATCATCACCTTTTGATATTCTTATAGTGGTTGGAATTCCTCTGGCCGCCAGCTTATTTTTAAAGGATTTGACTTGAGAAATACCGGGTGCCTGCAGTAAGGAATCGGGCGCAGGGTTAAAGGTAATTAAATTTACTTTAGAATTAAATCCGCCAATCAGTTTAGCTAATTTATCTGCATAAATCAGTGAATCATTCACTCCTTTAATTAAAATATATTCAAAAGTAATCTGCCTTTTAGTTTTTTCCGCATAATTCTTGCATGCTTCTATCAGATCAGGTAAGGGATACATATTGTTTACCGGCATTAGATAAGACCTTAATTTATTCTCCGGAGCATGCAGAGAAACTGATAACTCTACCTGCCAATTACGCTCTTGTAGCCTTTTTATAGCCGGTATCACCCCACAGGTAGAAATGGTAATCTTTCTTACCCCGATATCGAAAGCATCTTTAGAATTCAATATACAAATGGCTTTTATAACATTATCATAATTATCTAAAGGTTCACCAATACCCATAAATACAATATTATTAAGATTGGATTTAATCTTTTTCTTTACAAATAAAACTTGATTTAAAATCTCGCTAACTGTAAGGTTTCTGGTAAAACCTTTTTTGCCGCTTTCACAAAACAAACAGTTATATTTACAACCAATTTGGGAAGATATACATTCAGTCACTCTTTTACCAGAAAATATAAGAACGCTTTCTATTAAATTTCCATCTTTTAACTTAAATAAATATTTTTCGGTTTTGTCTTTCGATTTAGCTAAATTTACCAACCCCATCTTGCTTATGTAAAAATTTTTTTGAAGTAAATCTCTAAATGATGTTGGCAGACTCAGCATATCTTTGAAGTCTTCTATGCCTTTTTTGTAAAGCAAATTAAATAATTGAGTTGCTCTATATTTTTCAACCCCTAAATTTTTAATCTCTTCTTGAAGTTCATTTAAGGTAAAATTTTTAATATCTTTCTTCTGCATAATATAATTTAAATCTCTTTATTTTTTAATCTCTCTTTTTATGTTTTCAGCAAATTCTTTTGCTTTTTTGTCTATTCCCAAGATATTCATTATTGACCCGGGGTCATTAGCAGTAGCTGTTAAAGCAAAATAAGGAGGCAGTCTGAATCCTTTGTTAATATTTAAAGCTCCTATTAACTGTTTAGCCACACAATCACTCCCTGAATTTCCGGAAACAACAACGGAAAATATAGTTTTATTTCCAAATTTCACCCTCTTGTAAAGAACGGTCATTCTGTTAATAACAGCCATAAGCTTTGCGGATATTGCATCATTATAATTAGGACATAGCCAGATGATGCAATCAGCCTCTTCTATCGCGGGGAGAATTTCTTTTACCATAATTCCCCCATAAAAACAGCTTTTTTCTTCACTATAATGAATACAGGTTTTATAAGAACACCCCCTGCAGTCTACCACGGTTCCATTTTCTACATGGAACTCCTTTATATCTTCTCCGCTAAGATTTTCTTTTACCATTTTCCAGAGCATAAGAGTATTAGATGTCTTAAACAAACTCGAATGCAATACAAGTATCTTTGGTCTATTAATTGATTTTAAATTCTCCTCCGTTAATTTTTTTACTAATTCTTTGGCTTGTTCTTTGTAAATCTCTGCAAGAGGCGAGTTATATGTTTTTTGCCAGGTAAGAAAATTATTAAGATTATGAGTGGCTTCTACAGCCGGATGACCGGGAAACCTACATCCCATCTGATTGGTTAAAAAAACTATCTTTTGAGCGGTGCTCTTGGTAAATAATTGACTCGAACTTTGGATTATAATTACGGCTCTTGAACCTAAGAGGGCATTATTTCCTCTTTCCTTTAATTTTAAAAACATTTCAAATAAAGGAATATTAAATCCGCATTCATCTAATTCAATAGCAAATATGATCTTTTTATTTTTGAGAGCAGGGAGATCTTCGGTCGTTTTAACAATTGTTAATTGACACTTTTCTGTGGCTATTTTGATAATCTCAGCAAAATTATCCGATATTTTTCCCGGCATAATCAAATAAATAGTTTCCATAAAATAATTCCCTTTATCGAGATATTGTTTATAAGATATTACCCAATTCCTTATAACTTTCTTTAATTTTCTCTAATAAGTTAACTGGAAGGTCTAATCTTTCAATTTCAGTTCCTGATTTAAGCAATCTATTTTTCGCTCCCATAAATACCCCTCCCATAAAGGTTGCACTATAATGCCATTTCCCACTCATAGTTGCAATAAGGGGATAACTCCCGGAGGATAAGGCAGGAGCTACATAAGGTTTAAAACCGGTCTTCCTTACTTCTAAGTTTGCTTTTACGGTCTGATCGGTAAGCATCTCTGAAAGACTTTCATCGTATTTTTTTAAACTGTTGGCAATTACCAAACCCTGGCCATGAGGACCAAAGGCTCTGCCCTCTCGATTATATTCAGCAGTTTCAGTATTTTGTTTTGAATAGTAGACTGCCCGGGCATGCATCACCCCCAATCCATACCCTCTTATCTGGTCTGCTGCTAATCCTTTAAAATCAAACTCTCCGCTTGTGTCTTTATTACCGGTTAGAAAAACAGCTTTACACAATAAGTCTACCGGGTCTGAGATAATTGCAAATATCCCCTTAAACGATTTTCCCCGGGCTTTTCGGGTATAATCAGAGATTATCTTAGAATTTCCTTCGAACTGCTTCATTCTCACATCTTCTTGTTCTTCTCCCAAAGAAGGAACTCCTACAGTTGCACAAAATACAAACATATCACATTCAAAAATATTCTCTTCTCTTAACTGGTAAACCTCAGGAAATTTCTGAGTAGTAAAAGGACAAAATATCTGATTTGCCTCTAATTTCCATCTTTTTATCGCGTTTATATTTTTATCATATATTCCGATAGATTTAATACAACTTCCTCCCAATAATCTCAAACCGGTAAGGAGAGTCCCTCCTACATCACCCAATCCTACAATATTAACTTTCCATCGGGAAGGAAATTTATAAGTTAACACACCTTGCCAGTTAGGATATTCGGTATTAAGTGAACTCACTCTTTTTTCTTTTATTCTTTGATTAAGCCATAAGGGTAAATCACAATCAATCTTCTTGGATTTTTGCAGCAGGTGGATACCCTCTTCTTTTAAAAAGATTAGGGATGGATCAGTAATACTAAAATATCTTCTGGATTTTAAGGGGTTTATCCGGTTAAGTGCATAAATTATTTCTTTGTTCTCCTTGGCTTCGCTTTCGGATATTCTATTTAATTCACTGTATTCCGATTGGGAAATTAGTATTTTATCTTTTAATTTATAAAAAAACATTAAAAACCCCTTCTTAAATTTAAAATTTATTTAGCGTATAGCGTATAGAAATACAACAGTGTATTGTAAGTAATTTTATAGTAATTTTGGAATTGTTGGTTATAATACTTATTTCATTCTTTCTTCTACTTTTTTAACCAGCTAACTGGGTAACTGGCTAACCAACTAACTAATCCTAAACGAGATACGATTCACGAGATACGAGATACGAATTTTGGTTTCACATTCCCCCGTCTGTCATTCCTTTGGTTCGGCGCAAAAGTTCAAAGCTGTTTCCTAAATAATGAGAAGGACTAAGATTTAAATTATACTCCATATCTTCTCCCTGGTCAGGATATCGTGGATAAATAATTACTTCTCCTAAATGATCAAGAGTCAATTTTCTTTGTTGAATTACCTGGTATTCATTTTCCAGAGCTTCTAATATAGTTAAAGCATTTTCAATACAAACTTCGGAAAAATTATAGATGGTTTTTGCAGAAACATTTTTAATAAATGAAGGGAAAGTATAGGGTAGTATCTGATTAATAGATCTAACTAAATTTCCCTGAGTCCTTATTTTTCTCCTTAATGCGTCTCCGCCAATAAAGGGATACAATTCGCTTTCATTAAACCATAATCTAAGATTGGGAATAAAATGGGCACAATCAGCATTTCTGTTTAATATAGTTGCTATCTCTTTTCCACTACCGGATAGTGCTCCCACAATTATTTTTTTGATTTTAATATCATATTCTTTAAACAGGGGCTCAAGGGTCTTTATTCTATACCCTTTATGCAAATAGTCATCAATAAGGATTACGGGCATATCAAATGAATGAATCACCTTAACCTGATTTTTCAGACTCATATAATTAGGGAAGGCATCAATCTCAAAACTTCTCATATCGGAAGCAAATATTTTTTCCGTATGGAGAGATTTAGTTACCGTGTTAGGTACTACCATCTTATGTAGTATCTTTCCGAAGGGCACACACATTGACTTTCCTAAAGATCGGGGGGTTAGCGGCGTTGTCGAAACATCATTTGTCTTACAAATTTTCTTTACAATAGTCTGGTTGATTAAATTTATATTAAATGGTAAAACAACATTCCCGGGATAAAAAGTAGTAAGCGATTTTAATAATCGTTTACGAGATATTATAACTGATTTTTTGATGTTTAAATTTTGGCAGAAAGGTTCTTTTATAATTGTCTCGGTATCCAGATTGACTATACAGGGTTTACTCATATCCACTACAAATACCGAATTATCTTTATCGCTGAAAGGTAAGCGATAAAACCCCATAAGTTCTAAATTCTCGTTTAAAGAAGTTAAGGGATAATCATTTAATACATTCCTGAATATCGCATAATCGTAATCTTTCTCTATGCAAAAAGAAAGGGTTTCGGTAAGAATAACCTGCTCAAGGTTTTCAAGTCCTGATCTATTTTCCATATCACTTATGGTAAAAATACCATCAATAACTATAGTGCGGCCAACTGCATTTTCCCGGATATACTCAGATATTAAATTGTCCTTGAACTCCTGGAAAAGAATGTTTGAACGAACCCAATGAAAGGCTGAAAAACCCAATATTTTTCCATTATGGCGAACATCACGTAACAGTAGTATTCTCGGGTTTAATTTACGAGTAAACTCAAGTAATTTTTTAGAAGCTTTGTTTCGATTATATTTAGAAAGTACTTTCTGGCAAAGTTCTTTTATTAAATCCGGGGTAATATCTTCAATTACCTGCACATCGATAGAGATAGTTTGTATTACACTCTTATATTGTGGCTCTCTTTGGTATAAACTATTTTCGTAAATATATTTCTGGGCTAAAGGGTCGATAAGTCTGGAAATGTCTCTATTTTCATCTACATTATTTCTTATCTGAGTTGAACTTATTTCTTCATAACGAGTAGCAAGGTTAAGACTGAAGGTATTTTCTCCAATACTTTCAATTGGTATTTGAACTTTTTTCTTTTCTTCCTCGATAGAATTTGAAGCCTTTCTATCAAAAATAATATGGGGAAAAGTATGGATTGAATTTTCTGATTTTTTCTTTCTATAAGCAGAAGCATTCAATATAACATCACTGCCTACTACAATGTAAACCTCGGAAAAGGGGTAATTTTCCCTCAAAGCCTTTAAATCATCTGGATTGGCAATATTAACCGGTAAATCCTCAGGATATAAATATACATTAAGTTCATTGGCAATAGAAATATTTATTATATTCTTTCTGAAGAGGTGTGGTTGAGTCCTTTTAGACCAGGAAAACTCATCAACAGCCAAATATGTTTCAAAACCAAGATTTTCTATTGCCCTGGTAATCTCTCTGTGGCCTAAGGAAAACGGGTCAAAAGCTCCTGGAAAGAAAGCTATTTTGTTCGGGATTTCAAGGTTTATGCTCCCCTTGAAAAAATTATAATCAGAGATAAATTTATACATATACTTAAGTCCGATACAATTTATTAAAAACATCAGGCCTTCTTTATTTACAGGAGCTAACAGAGTAAGAATTTTTTTGGCAATAAGTTTAAATATATGGTTCTTCTCTTCTATGCTGAGATGTCTTGAACCAAATATTTCCTTACCGATAACTCTAAATGCTGCCTGTTTCACCTTTAAATTATAGTGCACAAAGCCATTCAAAAGGATACCAATCATCTTGCCAAGTCTGTTTTCGTATGATTTCTCTTCTTCTGAAAATCTTTCTCGGTACTTAGGGTAATTAGCAATGGCTATACCAATGGTTCTAAGCAGCAATGAGCTTAATTTGGGATCTGACTGTTTGATTTTTTCTATTAAATCATCAACAAGTTCCTCTAACTCATTAGGCGTAAGATAGAGTATTAATTGACCCAAATAGTAAGGAATATATTTAGTAAATTGATAATCTTCCATTTCTAAAGCCCGCAATAGTTCAATGGCTATATCGTTCCTCTGTTGAAAAGATAAGGAAGGCATTAAATTTACCAGGGCTTTGCCGGCCAAATTTCTAATATCTTCTATGCCGCTAACTTTCAAAATATTACAAAAATGCAAAGCGGTATAGATTTCTTCCTGCTTGCTCTTTAAGGTATGTTCTAATAAAAGTTCTATCTGAATTTTTTTAATTATTCCACTGGTTGAAGTTTTAAGGTTGCTTAGAAATATATACTGTATCTTTTCTATATCTCTTCGATAAAATTCGATGTACTTTTTTACAATGCTTTCATCCAAACCTAATAATTCAACTACCTTCATATTTAAATAATTTTCAGCAGGGAGCTCTAAGGCAGAAATATTACGAGTAAATATTTTTCTTAAGTTATTTATAAATCTAATATTTTTATCAATTTGGGGTATTAAATCATAGACTACCTCTAAAGCAGTAAGTCTAAGATTGTGATTCTCTTTCTTTAACATCTTTATAATATAATCAAATAATACCTTTACAGATTTTTCATCTGAGCAGATTGATATATGTTTGGCGGTTTTTATCAAACACAGTTGAATATCTTCATTGGTATACAGGTCTTTTTTATAGTGTTTTAAAATACTTTTTCTATAATTGCTTACCTGATGATTATTGCGACAGTTAGAAAAAAGAGAAGAAATCATATTCTCAGTACTATCAATAATTCGAGATTGACGAAGAGCAATCTTTTTATGGTCTGGCTGTAAAAAATATTTTAAATATCTTTCCAATAAATTAACACTGGTAATCGCGGAAGATTTTAGGGTAACATTCTGAGGAATCTCTTTGCGATAATCTTCGTCAAAGCTGGCAATTAATAAACCGATAAGTTTTGCACTTCTCCTTCTTATTTCATCTTCCGGATGAGTTAATTGTTCGTATAAATATCTCAGGGTAATCATCTTCTGTTTTTGAGTCAAGTAGGTAGAATATTCATTAAATATTTGTAGATATTCCCGTAGATTGTTCCAATCTTTTTCGCTTCGAGCTAATTCTAAAAGTGAATTAAGAGAAGATTCATCTCGAAGTTCGTGCATTAAATTTATATTATGTTCTATAGAAAGGAATTTTATATTTTGAATAACTTCTTGACCCTGCATAAGAGAATAATACGGTTTTCTATCTTTCTTATAAGGACTTATCTCTTTATTCTCTACATCTACATTTACCCCTAAATTTATCATATAATCTTCAAAGTCTTTTAATTTCTCATAAACCCGGCAATATCTTTTTCTTTTTTTCTCATCAACATTATCCAGTTTGTCTAAAATTACTTGAAAAGAATCTTTTAAACTAAAGATTCTCATCTCCTCTTTAGGACCGTTATTCGCATTTTTAACCCGAAAATCAGAATAAATCAAAATAAGAGATTCTAAGGGTAAATTTTCCAATTCCAAATCCCAAACAGAATGATTAACTGCAATATGTCCGATATAAGGGATATTATGTTTTTTAAACCACATATCGGTATAGTAATAATGTAAATAGGGAGTCCTTTCTACCTCGATATCCTTGCATCCATATTTTCCAATATCATGCCCTGCTGCTACTCCGGAAATCCTCCCTAAATCCACAGGAAGACCCAGATTATATAACTGCCTGCCGGTAAATAAAGCAATCCAATTTACCCCGCATATATGGTCAAGAGTATTGTATTTTAAAACTTCCTGGCTTAATTTCATCATCTCATAGATATATTCATCATTAAATGCTTTTAAAAATCTTTTATATTCAGCAGGATTCTCCAGTTTGCTTTTTTCGTCAGAAGTTAAAAAATTAAGGGAATATTTACCATGAAAAGTAGAGTCACCGGAGGACTTTTGGAACTTCGAAATTACTCTTAAAAATTCTAAATAGAGCAAGAAAGTTTTTCGGCAATCAGGGGAGATATCCTTAAACGAAAGATCTACTACTTCAGGGAAAGATTTAGAGAGGGCAAACTGAAATACCTTATAAAGCCAATTAGAGGAATTATGTTTTTTGTCTATATCAACAAGGATATCCTGACATAAAAAATATACTGCCTGACAACTATAATTTTTATTTTCTATCATAGATGATAATTGTTTTAAAAATAGAGGATTTTCGATATATTTTCTAACAAACTCTTTATCTAAAGAAATATTATCCAATATTTGTGTGTGTAAAATCTTTTTAGATATTTTTTTATACAATTCTTTAACTATAGTTTTATTCATTAATTACCATCCTAAAACATTTTATAGATTAATCATTTTATCCTATTTTAGGTCCATCAATTCAAGGCGTCACTCAGAAAAGATTTAACCTTTTCTTTTGAATATTGCACAAAAATGGTAAATATATATTAATAATAATTCTTTTATAATATTTATTATAACTGAAAACTACCGCATTTTACAATTAAATCAAGATTTTTTCTAGCTACCCCACCAAAGTTTATACTAATAAGATGTCCATGTGAAAGTGAAATTATTCATCGAACTTTAAAAACAATAAGGGGCACGATATATTATAATATCATACCCCTTATTACGTTTATTATATTTATTTTTTTCAGTAATTATTTTATTAGATTATAATTATACGGCTACAACTTCTTTTACTTCAGGAACTTCTTCCTTTAATGCTCTGCCAATACCCATCTGTAAAGTCATCTCTCTCATTGGACACCCGCTACAGGCGCCATTCATTCTTACTTTTACCACTCCCTCTGGAGTCACCTCTACCAATTCAACATCTCCGCCATCTGCTTGAAGAGATGGTCTTATCTTCTCTAAAGCTGCCTTCACTCTTTCTTTCATTGCTTCCTCCTAATATAAATTATTGATTACACAGATTA
>Ga0209986_10001421_pt1 | contig 22876 bp, 18 predicted proteins | sample BlataG_FD_183168 | JGI IMG/M metagenome (GOLD analysis project Ga0209986, IMG submission 183168) | Deep subsurface microbial communities from Black Sea to uncover new lineages of life (NeLLi) - Black_00105 metaG (SPAdes) (version 2) | ecosystem: Environmental > Aquatic > Marine > Oceanic >... | reverse complement strand
GCCATCTGAAATTGTGTGAATTTCATAATCTTCTTTAGAGAAGGCTAAATTAACTATCTTTTTTATAATAGGACTTCCATCTGCTAAAATTATTTTGTACCGTCTATTAATTATTCTCTTTTCCTCGCTCTGTTTAGAAATACTAGGCTCAACAGAGATTGGCTTGGGCAATTCTTCTTGAATAATCTTTTCCTTTTCTTCTAAGAATATTTTTTGTTCCCTTAAAGGTTCAATGATTAAGCCCTTTTCTTTAATTTCTTTAACATACAGATCAACCATAAACTGAGTTATATCTCTATAGGAAGGAATATTTTCCTTGTATTTTTTTATGAATTTTTCCAAATCTTCTTGTAGTTTTAGGGCATTCTGGTATCTTTTTTGTGGTTCATATTGGAGAGATTTTAAGATAATATCCTCTAATTCCCCCGGAAGATCAGGATTCTTCAAAGAAGGAGGAATGATTTCTCCTCTTCTAACTTTATCAAGAATAACGATATCATTATCACCTGAAAAAACCTTTTCTTCGGTTACCATTTCAAAGAGAACTGCACCCAAAGAATAAATATCGGATCTATGGTCTATTTTTTTTCCATGTGCTTGTTCGGGTGACATATAAGGTATCTTGCCCTTAATACCACCTGGAATCGTTTTATGAATTTTCGAAGCTGCTTTGGCCACTCCAAAGTCAGTTAGCTTTACCTCTCCTTCAAAAGAAATCAAAATATTCTTGGTGCTAACATCTCGGTGAACAATACTTAATGATTTTCCCGAGTCATCATGTTTTCGGTGAGAATAGTCCAAGGCTTCGCATATTTTTATCCCAACATAAGCAGAATATTCATAAGGCATAATTTTATTTTTCTTTTTTAGCCTGTTTAGAATAGCCCCTAAATCTTTTCCTAAAACATATTCCATGGCAATAAAGAAGTAACCGTCAAGTTCGCCTAAATCATAAATCTGAACTATATTCGGATGGGAAAGTTGAGCAGCGAGTTTAGCCTCGTCGATAAACATAGTAATAATTTTTTCATTATCTTCTATTAAATGAGAATGAATTCTCTTCACAGCCACCATTTTCTCGAAGCCTTCTACTCCTCTTCTTTTAGCTTTAAATACTTCTCCCATTCCTCCCAAACCTATTTTTTCTAAAAGGATATATTCTCCCAACCGAGGCAGTGGCTCTTCTTCTTTTTTAATTTTTCTATCAACTGGTTTAGGAGGTTTTTTCTTTTTAATCTCTAAACCAAACTCAGTAGCAGTATCCTCTAATTTAGTTTCTATTTCATCCTTAACTTTTTCTTTTTTTCCTTCCTTCTCTTTTTTTAGTTTTGTCTTTTCAAGGACTTCAGTCTTCAAGTTAGATATTGTTTCATCAAGTTTCTGTTCTAAATCTTTCACTTCTTTTACTTTTTCTCTCTTTTGTTCAGCCTTTGGTTCTAAAGGTATTTGATTTAATTTATCTTCATCAAATCTCTTTTCAACAATTTCTTGTGAATCGATCTCTTCCTTAGGAACAGGCTCAAGAAATGTTTCTTCAATTTCTTCTTCAATTTCTTCTTTTTTTCTTTCTTCTAATAGATCAGAAATCGAAGTAAGCAATTCTTCTTCTTTAAATGGTTTTTCAAAATAAGCTGATGCTCCATATAAATGAATAGCTTCGTTTTTAAATTTCATTTTACGGTAGACTCCAGTAATTACTAAAACCGGAACCTTTCTGTCGTATTCATTTGTAATTTTTTTACATAGCTCAAAACCGTGAAGTTTTGGAAGCAAGGCTTCTAAGATAACTAAATCGGGCTTTTCAGCTTCAAATTCCTTAAGGCCAGACAACCCATCTTTAGCAGTAGAGACTTGGAATCCTCTTGATTCAAGTAAATCTGCTAAGGAGAATAAATTATCCTCTTCATAATCAACAACTAATATCTTTTTCTTTGTCATATCCCCTGCTTTATACTAATACAAACTCATCAATTCATGTGTCATTGCGAGGAACGAAGTGACGCGGCAATCTCGTCTTTATTGCAAGAGATGGCCACGCTCCCTTCAGTCGCTCGCCATGACAATGTAACAATGATAACTACGTTTATATTAACTGCAAAAAACACAAATGAATTTAAGACTTACGAAGAAAATATTGTCTCAATTTCCTTTTTAATTTTCAAAATTTCATTTTTTATTAAATTATCAGTTATTTGCAGAATAACTTTTTGAATCATCTTTTCAACAATATTTGAGGAAAGCTTTTTAACGAGCTTATAACTAATAAGATCAATTGTTTCTTCTGAAATTTCGGACGAGGGCTTCCCTCCTATTATCAATTCAGCTTTATTTATTTCTTCTGTAATCTTTTTCACAACTTCTTTCATCTCTTCAGCCATACCAGCCGTTTTCACTGGTTGAATTATTTCTTCAATTTCTTTTTCACCTTCAAAAGGAGGAATATCCAATTCTTTTTCGATTTCTTGTTCTGCAGTTTCAAGAGGCTCTGGCTGAATATCCTCACCAGGCAAAACCCCAATCATCTCATGAAACAAGTGGATGAGTTCAGTAGTGAGTTGGCGATAAGAAGAAGTGACAGGACAAATGGCAATAATAAAGAATTTCATTTCATTGGCTGTGAAATATCGCAAAATAATCATAAATTTCCCTTCTTCACTTTTTAAAGAAAATTCCTCTACTTCACTAATTTTTAGATCTTCTCTTACCTTATTAACAAAGCTTTGAAAAGGAAAGAATATAGCTGAGAGCACCTCTGAATCATACATGTCTCCCACAGCCTCAACTACCATCCCTTCAGTATCCAATAAAACTACCTGCATAAGCTTTCCATCTTTTATCATTCCCTCTATTTTTTCTTTAATTCTCATTGCTCTGCCACCATCTCTTTAATATTACTTAGTAATTTGCTTATCATCGAAGTAAATGCCTTGTATAAGTTCATCCCAGTTAAGGCACAGGTAGGCAAAGAAGGATAACTGTCAAGGTTGAGCTGGCTGGCTAAATACTCTGGGCTATACACATCCTCCATATCTTGCTTATTGTAGAGAATAATTACTTCAGCTTTCCCCAATTGATTAAGGTTATCTAAATATTTATTGAACTCCAATACAAACTCACTATTGTGTTCAAGTTCTTTTCTCTGAGAGTCTACTATAAAAAAGATTCCATCCACCTCTTCGAAAAGCATCCTTCTGGTACTTATGTAGTAGTCTTGACCTGTGGCTGTATAGATTCTAATAACAATGTTATTGCTTACCTGAATTGGAACAAAATCGAATAATAAGGTTTGCCCAAAGGATGTCTTTATAGATCTAATTTTTTCTGTAATTTTCATCTCTTGGGGAATTATATTATCAAAAAGCCACTCGAGTGAAGTGGTTTTTCCTGCCAAAGCAGTTCCAAAGAAAAGAATTTTTATGTATATTTTACTATCAATGATATTCATTTTAATTCCTGTTTAAATTTCGTTAAGATATCATCGATAGTTTGATCGTCGGGCCATCTGAACTTGGATTCCTCCATTAATTCTTTTCTTATCTCTACAGTATCTTCCATGATTTTTGTAATTATTTCTATAGCCCGTTTGGCCTCAAGTCTTATCATCCCAAGAAAACTCTCCTTACCAGCCACAATAGTAAGAAGCCCCCTGGGCATACTACTCTGACAGAGTTTCAGATCCCCGTATTCTACAATGATGCTATCCAAACTCTGGCCTAACTCCATGCCCACCTGGGCGTAAGAATTATAACAAGCAGCAAGCAAAGCTCCTAAATCCTCTGCTTTCATATCAAATTTGCCTGCTACTTCAATAGGAATCCCATCAATATCGATGAGGATTACTCCTATTACTCCCGGGACCCTGTTAAGAATACCTGTTATGACATCCTCTATCCTTGACATTCCTTTTCCTCCTGGAAAGAAAAGCTTATTTTCTCATAATTCCTAATGAAATTCTATCACAAATCTGTGATAGCCTCACAATCATTGTTCTTTGCTTTTTTCCTCTTTCTTTAAACCCATTTTAAATATTTTATATATACCTAATTAACTTTTCTACTTTAGATCTAAAAGTTATAAAATTTATTCCTTTTTCGAGAATAAAACAATAGAGATAATCATGGTTATAAATGAATATATCTTTATTTTCTGAGTTCAATCTTAAATGCCAATATTCACCGATATTCAATCCTGAATCTAAGAAAATATCTATTTTGTCTCTGAGTTGGAGAAAATTCAGAGTTGGAAAAATTATATCTCTGTATCTTGAATAAGCCACTAAATTATTTCCTTCAAAAACTGCTACAAGGGAGACTTCTTTTATAAAAGAAATTTCTTTTAAAAAATCTATTATTAGAGATGGGATCATTTCAATATAATTTGAAATATCCAATCTCTTCTCTCTAATTCCTATTTCTATAATCTTTTTCAAGGTTTTTTCTCTAATGCCCAGGGTCTCTGAAAGATATGATTGAGTTACCTTTTTCCTAGAACTAAGCTCATCTTGGATTGCCTGAAAAGCAAGATGAACTTGACTCTGTTTCATTTGAATTATAAACTGCTTTATCCCTCTATTGCTTTCTTTTGTATCTTCAATAAGTTTTTCTTCAATAGAAAAATCATTCGGCAGAGGATCTAACATGTAGATTATGCATCTCTCAAAGATAATTTCTTTTCTAATATTATAGGAGTTTTTTACAAAATTTGCTGTGTCATCTGTACAGGTGGCTATCCAGCCTCTATCAAGATTTTGCAATACTTGCTTAAAAGTCTCTTCTCTGGCATTGAAATACACTATTTGAACTGGCGGGGTACCCAATTCCTCTTCAGCAAGGGATTCTTTGAATGCCTCTCCTAAAGAGCCAAGATCCTCAGTTTCTATTAACTTAACGCCCTTAAGATATCTTGCTTTTTTAATTATGTCTCCACAGAAAATTAATTGCCGATATTGAGGGATAAAATAATTTATATTGAAAAAAAGATCATTTGCTTCCTTTATATCTCTTGAATGGAGTACCAATCTGTTTCTATGCCACAATGATGTTAAGATCATTACTTCTCTTTCTTCTTTCATAATTCTTCTTCCATTCTTTCACACATCGGAAAAACCTTGATAGTAATAACGACTACTTTTGTCATTGCACTATTCTCTTAAGAGTAGGAATAATTTTCTCAATTGCTATGCTGGCAAATCCGGTATTCATATCTGATGTCCCCAAGAGAATCACATAAACATTCTTTTCTTTCACTTCATGAACGAATATTTTTCTTTCAGTACCTTGGACAAAAATCTGCTCAGGTTCACCAAAATTCACCTTCGAGGTAATACTTATTACTGTGGCCATTAATTCTGAAAAATATTTTACTAATTTTGACTTAATGAAATCGTTTTTTAGTTTTGAGCCAATTATGGAGCCATCTGAGGACAAAATTAAGGCACCCTCACTCTCAGAAATGCTCAGGAGTTCATCTAATATTGAATTTATTTCACTTTGTTCAACCATCATTTAGACTCACTTTTATTGAAAATAAAACTTAGATTTTATTTGATTTTCTTTTCTAATATCTCTGAGAGAAGTTTTTTAAATCTTTCAATTAATTCCTCACTATCCTCAATTTCTGCAGCTCTTGTTGGTGGTATACCTGATCGCATTGCCAGGCGCATACGAGCTTTTAATCCACCTTCTTCCTTCGCCATATCAAAGAATTTCATTAGCTGTTTTCCCATTTTTTTTCCTCCTTTACTTATTCAATTGAAGGTTCTCCCTGAGTTACAAATTCTCTCACATCTCTTTCTCGAGCTGTTCCTCAAGAAAATAACTCTGCTCGTATCAGAACTCTCCAATCTCCAATAATATAGAATTGTAAAAGAAAAATCTTAGGATTGCCTGAATAGAGAGTCAATAGCCTTTTCAGGTGATTCTAAGGGTGATTTTTTTACCAACTCTGTCACCTTTATAGAGGATACTTCTAATAAGTCGCATTACCTCATTTTATCCTATCTGCTTGATAGGTGTTTAACAGCTTTATAAGATCAGTTTACAAGAACTCTAATAATATCCTTTCCCTGTTCATTAGAAATAGAATAATTAGGCTATATCTTCAACAAGCGATGGTAATACTTGATTCAAACGGAGACGTATCATACCAACTTGTGCCTTTTCTTCGCAAATAAGAATCAGGTTGAAATTTACTTTTTTATCAGAATAACACCTAACAAAAATGTTTGCCTTTTCATGGGTGGCAATATCAACGGAATTGCTCCCGCCAAGGCCAATTTCTTCAGCTGTTTTCTGTGCATTTACTACCAGATTGTTTACCAGTGCCCCTACCATTTCCATTTCTAAGGCACTTCCTTTACCCGATGCAAGCAACTCTCCCTCTTTAGAATATACTCCTACCCCTAAAAATCCTTCAATTTCTGTAAGAACTTCAAGTTTATTTTCTATAGACATGATTTTTACCTCCTTTTTTTATTTATTACTTTTACTCCTTATTCTAACTTCTCCTTATTAGATCCTATTCCATGAACAATAATTAGGTTATCATTTAATCTTATTCTAATATTTTTATTTTTAATAAATCAAGGTGTAATATCTGTACGTAAGCAATTTTTCTCTCTTTAATTTTCAAATTTGTTTATAACCTGGATTATTCACGAGCCAATGTTGCCAGATTGCCGCGCTCCGCTCGCAACGACAATATTATCTTAGTAGAGATCGTCGGCTGCGAGGCGTGGCGGATGAAGCCGTGGTCGTCCTTCGCAAGCCCGCCACAACGAAGCAGACTCTGTTGCGAGGAGCGAAGCGACGCGGCCATCTCAAACATTTTGCCGATCTTCGTGAGATCGCCACGCTTTGCTCGCGATGACATTTTATTCATAGCAGAAGTCGTCAGATCGGCTCGCCCAAAGGGTAAAAAATGTCGATTATTAATAGAAAGAACACAAAAAACAAAGTATTCAGAGTGATTTCCCGTAAAATCAAGGTAACACTCTGATATTGTTTTTGTTATAATAAACATCGACATTTTTTATGAATAGTTCAGGATAATTAGATGGATAACAATTTATAATATAAAAAGAAAAAGCATTGCAAAAGATTTTAAATCAAAAGAAATAAAAAAAGGAGCATAAAAAATGAAGCTTGAAAATTTATACAAGAAAGCTATTAAAACAGGAATTCAAAACGATTTAAGAGACAAAGAAGAAATCAAAAAAATTCTAAAAGAAGAAAAGGGGAAATACAAAAAATTGAAAGATGAAGAGGTTGAATATTTTGACAAAGACAGATTGTTTAATCCTTTTTCAGATACAAGGGTCCTCAACGGAGACTTGAATACAGATGTCAATAAGGTGATTGTCGGAATCGATATGGAAGTGGGAGAAATAATTTTAACTTATCTTTTAAATAAAGAATTAGAGCAAAAAATAGACTTAATCATTTCACATCATCCAGAGGGATTTGCTCTGGCCCGATTATACGACGTTATGAAACTTCAGGCAGATTTATTAGCCAATTATGGAATTACTATCAGTGTAGCAGAACAATTAATGGAAAAAAGAATAGGAGAAATAGAAAGAAGACTCATGCCTGTAAACCACAACAGAGCAGTTGATGCCGCCAAAATATTAGGAATTCCTATGATGTGCATCCATACTCCTTCAGATAATTGCGTCACTAATTATCTGAAAAGAATATTTGAAAGGAAAAAACCATATAAACTAAAAGACTTGACGAAAATTTTAAATAAAATTCCTGAATATAAAAAATTAGCTAAATTACAAGTTCCACCAAAAATAGTAAATGGATCAGAGGATAACAAATGTGGAAAAATATACGTCGATATGACAGGCGGCACCGAGGGTTCAAAAAGCATCTTTGAAAAATATACCAGCAGTGGAATAAGCACTCTGGTTTGTATGCATTTAAGCGAGGATTATCTTGAAAATGCAAAGAAAGCAAATTTGAATGTCGTTATTGCTGGCCATATTTCAAGCGATGTTTTGGGGTTGAATTTGCTATTTGACGAAATAGAAAAAGTAGAAAAACTTGAATTCGTAAACCTATCAGGCTTTGAGCGGATTAGTAGAAATAGTAAAGACAGTTAATTTTTACTTTTTCTAATAAAGTTACTAAGTCCTAATTATTCTATTTATCTTTCTTCGGATAAGACGGGACCGGAGGTAGCTTCTTTTCTTTTGTTTTCAACTCTTCAAGAATAACCTCAATGGCCTTGTTTAACTGCTCATCAATACCTGCGTATTCTTTTGCCGGATCATTATCAACATAAATATCAGGCTCCATGCCATAACCTTCAATGATCCATTTCTTACCATCAGTGCTGTAAACAGCAAACTCTGGTTTGTATAAATAGCCTCCATCAAGAAGAGGCAAAGAACCTCGAATTCCAACAACGCCTCCCCAGGTTCGCTTTCCGATTAATTTACCAAGTTTATATTTTTTGAATCTATAGGGAAAAATATCCCCATCAGAGGCAGAAAATTCATCTATTAAACAAACCATAGGGCCTAAAAGCACTGCATCAGGATCTGGAGAGGGAATTGTGTTCCTGGCCACATCAACCATGGCAATTTCTCGCCTCAACCGCTCAATAATCATCGGTGAAACATTTCCTCCCCCATTGCTTCGAACATCAATGATGAGGGCTTTTTTTCGAAGTTGAGGATAAAAATGTTTAACAAACTCATTCAGGCCTGGTATTCCCATATTCGGGATATGGATATAACCAACTTTTCCTTTGGTTGCCTTGGTGACTTTTTCGATATTGGTTTGAACCCAATTGTAATAATAAAGAGGGAGTTCATTTTCTATAGGAATAATGACAACTTCACGGCTCCCCTTCTCCTGGGGGTTTGTGTTTATTTTAAGGGTGACCTGTTTTCCGACAGTATTTAGAAATGCTTTATAGATGTCAGTCATCTTATCAGTTGATCTTCCATTAACAGCAATGAGATAATCGCCTTCCTTTATATTTACACCAACCTCAGTTAGAGGAGAACGTAAAGATTTATTCCAATTTTCCCCTTTTAGGATCTTTATAATTTTAAAATAGCCTGTTTTTTTATCTTTTTCAAACTGGGCGCCTAGCATTCCTAGCTTTATTTTTTTTACTTTAGGTATATCACCTCCTCCAACATAAGTGTGACCTACATTGAGTTCTCCGATCATTTCCCCAATCACATAAGTTAAATCGGCTCGGTGAATAACTGCCTTAGCCAGTGGTTGGTAACGTTTCTTTATTGTCTCCCAATCAACTCCGTGCATATTGGGATCATAGAAAAAATCTTTCATTTGACGCCAACACTCATCAAAAATCTGATTCCACTCCTTCCTCCGCTTAAGCTTCATTTCCATTGCAGACAAATCCAGCTTATCCTTTATCTTTATTTGATCTTTGGGAAGATCAATTATGGCATAGGACTTATCTTTAGAGACCAGCATTTTCTTGGTGTCAGCAGAAATTTCATAGCCATTTATATTTCCAAGATCTTTTTCCTTCCGCTCCTTAAGATCATACATTTTCAGGGAGAATTTTTTTTCTCCACTTTTTCTCTTAATATAGTAAATCTTGTCTCTGACAGATGTAAGATGGCGATAATTAGCCACTTCAACGGGAAGACTTAAAATTCGGTTCTTCAGACCTTGAGGATCAATTTTTACCTGGACTTCTTTCTTTTGAGTTTTTTCCTTCTTTTCTTCAGAATTCTTTTTATCTTCTCCGGTTTTCCTGTCGGCCTTTCCTTTTTTTTCATCATTTTCTTGCTCAAGAGCCACCTCATCGCTTTTTGGTTCAAAGGGGGACTTCACATCTGTGGATAAAGTAACAAGATAGATTCTGGCCATAGCCTGATAGGCATGGTTCCATTCTGTACGGCTATAGATTGGATTAAAATCTCTGTCTGACACAAAAAAGAGATACTTGCCATTAGAACTAAAGGAAGGACCATAGGAAGAATACCACCCCTCAGTAACTTCATAAGTTTTTTTTGTTGGAAGAGAATAAAGATAAATTTTTGTCATAGCCTTTGCTTCAGGCTTTGCATAGGCAACCCATATACTATCTGGAGACCAACAATACTGACGTATCTCCCAGGCTTTTGCCCTGGCTACTTCCTTAATTTTTCTATTCTCAACTTCCACATAATTGAGACGCAGCTTCTTATCACTCCACATGAGTTTTTTGCTGTCAGGTGACCAATATATTTGATATTTGTATGTGTCTCCATTTTTAGTGATTTGTTGAACTTTTCCTGAACCACCCTGGTCCATAATATAAATTTCGTCAGTTCCACTGGCATCTGATATATAAGCAATCCATTTTCCATCCGGCGACCATTTTGAATTCCTCTCATGGACACCAGGTGTACTCGTCAGGCTGCGTATGTTTCCATGTTTGGCTGGTACTGTGAATATTTCACCCCTGGCCCCAAATAAGGCGCGCTTACCATCAGGAGAAATTTCATAGTTTGTTATTTTGTCCTTGACTTTAATAATCTTATCGCGGGCAGAAATTTTATCATCAGCAATGATAATCGGAACTTTCTCAGCTTCTTCTTTTATCAAATCAAAGCGATAAATGTACCCTCCATTTTCAAAAACAATGGCTTCAGGACCAAGAGATGGAAACTTTATATCAAATTCTTTAAAATCGGTTAACTTCTTCGTTTCCTTAATTAGAGTGTCATACCCATAGAGGTTCATTCTTTTGTTTTCATCCCTATCAGAAAGAAAATATATCCTGTTTCCTCTCCACATAGGAAAAATATCCTGGGCTGGATTATTGGTGATATCTTCTATTTTCTTCGTTTCAAAATCATAAATCCAGATATCATCAGCCATTCCACCTCGATAGCGCTTCCAGGTTCTGAATTCGCGGAAGACTCGATTGTAGGCAAGCTTTTTATCATCTGAAGAAAAAGAACAAAATCCCCCTCGGGGAAGAGGCAACTGCTCAAAAGCTCCGCCATTAACAGAAACCAAATACAATTGTCCGTTAAAAGAATTCCATTCACGCATTCGCGAGCGAAAAACAATATGAATATTGTCCTGCTTCCATCCCATAACAATGTTATTCGGCCCCATCCTGTCAGTAACACCATCACGGCTGAGAAAAGGAGTGTAGGTAAGCCGTTTTGGTATTCCACCTTCCTTTGGTATTGAATAGACCTCACGGTTGCCATCATATTCTGCAGTGAAAGCAATTTTCTCACCATCAGGAGAAAAACGGGCAAAAACCTCAAAGCCTTGGTGACTAGTTAGCTTTCGAGCAACTCCTCCTGTTGAAGCCACCAGGTAAATGTCTCCTGCATAGGTAAACACAATCTGGTTTTTATGAATTGTTGGAAAACGAAGAAGACGAGCTTCTTGGAGAGCATAAGAAATCCCACAGAACAACACAAGACAAAGAAAAAGGCATATAATAAATTTTATTTTCATTTTTCCTCCTCGTAATTATGATGTAAAAAAATAATAAGTGTAAAATTATAACCTATTTTTCCTTATCTATTCAAAATAATTTTTTTCATCGTAAGCATCTCCATTTCCGTGATAACTGATTCCTATGTTGAGGAGAAGGGAATTGGGAAATAGTCTAGCTCCCTTCAGATTTTTAACGCCATTCTCCATTCCCTCTTCTCGGCGTCTGCGTAACTCGCTCCGCTCAGACATACTCGACGCCCGACTCCATCGGGTTCCCTCGAAGAGCGAATTCCGAAGGCTAAATCTTCAATGGTCGCTGCAACTATTTCCCAAAACCTTCTCCAATGATGTTTTTGAGATGCTTCCTTTTTCATCTTAATCATCTTTTTTTCCATGATAGAAAATGTATTTGAGAATGTTTTCGCTCCCAAATACCTTCTTTATTGCGGAAAAAATGCTTGCCAAACCAAATCTAAAATTGACAATCCAAACCTTACTGCTATAATAACCTGTTCCAATGGCGTTCTTTAAGAAAAAAAAGAAAAATCGAGTTTGCGTAATAGGTCTGGACGGTGTTCCCTACTCTTTACTTTTAGAATTTGTTCAAAAAGGAATAATGCCAGCTGTAGGCAACCTCATCGATTCAGGCCATCTTCACAGGATTAAAGCAAGTCTCCCTGAAATTTCAGCCGTAAGTTGGTCTAATTTCATGACCGGAACAAATCCGGCTGCTCATGGAATATTCGGCTTCACCGACCTTAAAACAAACTCTTATGACCTTCATTTTCCCAATTTTCTCGATTTAAAAAAAGAAACGTTCTGGGATACTCTCAGCAAAAAGAAAAAAAACTGTATCATTATCAACCAGCCTTCCACCTACCCTGCCAGGAAAATAAACGGAGTCCTGATCTCAGGTTTTGTAGCCGTTGAATTGGCTAAAGCTGTCTACCCTTTATCTTATAAAAGCCATCTTGAGGAAATGGGCTATCAGATAGATATCGATACCCTCAAATCAAGAGAAAATCATTCCTTTCTCTGGCAGGAACTGGATAAAACACTGACTGGACGAGAGAAAGCCTGGAATTATTTCTGGCAAAAAGATTGGGATTATTTTGAATTTGTAATCACCGGAACAGACAGGCTTCAGCACTTCTTATGGACTGCCTATGAAGACGAAAATCATATCTACCACCAGAAATTTCTCGATTACTATGGTCAAATTGACCGGTTGATAAATAAAATTGCCACCTCTTTTCAGAAATTAACTGACAATGATGATGGGCTCTTTCTTCTTTCAGACCATGGCTTTACCAGAATAGAACAGGAAGTTTATTTAAACGTCTGGCTTGAGAAAAAAGGATATCTGAAATTCGAAAATTCACCTCCAAAAAGCCTGATTGAAATTACTGAATCCAGTCAGGCCTTTGCTTTAGACCCTAATCGTATCTATCTTAACCTGAAGGAAAAATTTCCCAAAGGTTGCGTCAGAACATCCGAGAAAGAATCTCTGAAAAATGAAATAAAAAAAGAACTTGAAAAATTGGAATATAAAGGAAGAAAAGTCGTCAGAAAGGTTTTTAATGTTGAAGAAGTCTATTCAGGACCATATCTTTCTAAAGGACCGGACTTAATAGTTCTATCTGAGTATGGGTTTGACATGAAAGGTTCTATCAAGAAAAAAGAAGTTTTCGGCCGAACCAATCTCCAGGGTATGCATACCTGGGATGATGCTTTTTTCTGGGCAAAAAGAAATTGGGGCCAAGACCTTTCTATATCAGACTTGGCTGAGATAATAATGAAAAGCTTTTAAGGTTTTGCTGTGATAGAAAAAATTATAAAGAATCAAAAACTTCTTCTTATTGCTTTTTTCTCGTTTTTTATTGTTTTACCTCTTGAAGCCTACATAGGACCTGGTGCTGGTTTTGCCTTTTTATCCTCCTTTCTTGTCCTTCTTCTTACTTTCTTCCTGGCTATTTTCTCTTTTCTTTCCTGGCCCTTCCGCTTTTTGTTTCGAGTAATAAAAGGGCAAAGAGCTTACAAGAAAAGTAAAATTAATAAGCTGGTTATAGTCGGATTGGACGGTCTTGAGCCATCCCTTGTTGAAAAATACATATCTGAAGGAAAACTCCCCAATTTTTCCAGGATAAAAAAGGAAGGAACCTATGTTCCCCTTAAAACAACCACTCCTTCTATATCTCCTGTAGCCTGGTCATCTTTTATGACTGGAACCAACCCTTCTAAGCACAATATTTTTGACTTTCTAAGCCGGAACCCCAATAATTACCTGCCTGACCTCTCCTCGGCTCGTATAGGTAAACCCAAAAGAGTCCTTTCTCTCGGAAAATACAACATTCCTCTCTCAAAGCCGGAAATCAGGGGAATGCGCAAGAGCCTTCCCTTTTGGAAAATCCTTGGAGATAAAGGAATTTTTTGCACAATCCTGAGAGTCCCGATCACTTTCCCTCCTGAAAAATTCTCCGGCCATCTCCTCTCTGGAATGTGTGCTCCTGACCTTAAAGGAAGTCAAGGTACTTTCTCTTTTTATACTTCAGACAAAGAAAAGATAAAAAAACGAGAAGGCGGCCTGAATATACAGGTCACTATCGAGGGAAATAAAATAGAAACTTATATATCAGGTCCAGAAAACTCTCTTCTAAAAAAAGAAGAAGAGCTCTGCCTTCCCCTGAACATAACTATTGATAGAGAAAAAGAGGAAGCACTTATTGAAGTATCTGGCCATAAATTCAGCTTGAAAAAGAAAACTTTCTCTGACTGGAAAAAAATTACTTTCCGTCCCGGCCTGAGAATGAAAATAAGAGCAATCTGCAAGTTTTACATTTCCCAGATTTCCCCTCATTTTGAAATGTATCTTACTCCATTAAACATTGACCCTGAGAAACCAGCTCTTCCTATCTCCCACCCTTTTATCTACTCTGTATATTTAGGAAAACTCTTAGGCAGCTTTATAACCTTAGGAGAGGCAAACGACACCTGGGCTCTAAACGAAGATGTTCTCAGTGAGGAAGCTTTCTTAGAATTGACTTACTCAAATCACAAGGAATGGGAAAACATGTTTTTTAACGCCATAAACAAAACTAAAAAAGGTGTTGTTGCCTGTGTTTTTGAAACCACTGACAGCATCCAGCATATGTTCTGGCGTTACTTAGATGAAAAACATCCTGCCCTTAAGACCGAACAGGCCAGAATGAGCCATAAAGTTATCGAAGACCTCTACCAAAAAATGGATGAAATGATAGGAAAAATCAGGAAAAAAATTGATAAGAAAAGCATTATGATCATTATGTCTGACCACGGTTTTAAATCTTTCCGGCGGGGAGTCAATCTAAATTCATGGCTTTATCTGAATGGCTATCTTTCCCTGAAAAACGGAAAAAGCGAAAGTGGTGAGTGGTTTAAGGATGTTAACTGGGAAAAAACCAAAGCTTATGCTTTAGGCCTTGGTGGACTCTACCTAAACCAGAAAGGAAGAGAAGCAAAAGGAATAGTTAATCCAGGAGAAGAAACAAAAGCTTTAAAAGACGAGCTGACCAGCAAATTAAACGGCCTTAAAGATGATAAAAATGACCATATTGCCATCAATCAGGTTGTTGACCGGGATAACCTTCCCTCAGGTCCCTACAAAGAAAACTGTCCTGACTTTATAATCGGCTACAACCAAGGCTATCGAGTATCATGGGATTCAGTAACAGGAAAGGTAACTAATTCTATTTTTGAAGATAACACAAAAGCTTGGAGCGGAGACCACTGCATTGATTCCAGGATTGTACCAGGAGTATTCTTCTGCAACCAAAAAATTAAAACCAAAACTCCTGCCATTATCGACATTGCACCAACAGCCCTTGAACTCTTTGGTCTGCCAATTCCTTCCCATATGGATGGCCATTCCTTGATAGATGTCTTGAATCTTTTTCAAGAACAAAAAGGAAGTAAAAAATGAATAAATTGAATAGGAGAGAATTTATAAAATTAGGTTTGACTACAGGCTCCTTTTTAGCTTTAGGAGGAACCTCTGATCTTGTTGTGAAAGCTCTTGGGAAGAGGGAAACCTCCAAAAAAATTATAATCCTTGGGCTTGATGGAATGGACCCTCATCTTCTCGAGATGTGGATGGCAGAAGGGAAACTTCCTTATTTTAAACGTCTCAGAAGCCTTGGAGGGTTCAAGGCTTTAGGAACAAGCATCCCTCCCCAGAGCCCTGTGGCCTGGTCTAATTTTATAACTGGAACTGACCCTGGAGGTCATGCCATCTTTGACTTCATTCATAGACACCCTGAAAATTACATACCTTATCTTTCCACTTCTGAAACTGGAGAAGCAAAAAAAACAATTAAAATCGGAGACTATGTTCTTCCCCTCTCAGGAGGAGAAGTTAACCTTCTCCGTAAAGGAAGAGCTTTCTGGCAAATTCTTGAAGATTATGATATCCCGGCCACTGTCTTTAAAATCCCTTCAAACTTTCCCCCTGCCGAAACCAAGCAGAAGACAATATCCGGAATGGGAACTCCTGATATCCTTGGAACCTATGGTATTTTTAACTACTACACAACTGAATCTACGGAATTGAAGGAAGATATCGGTGGAGGAAGAATCCATGAAGTCTATGTAATTGGAGATAGAGTGGAAGCCAAACTTTCAGGCCCAACAAACACTTTTAAAAAAAACAGACCAGAATCATCAATTGACCTTAAAATTTTTCTCGATCCTGTAAACCCGGTGGCCAAAATTGTTATTCCGGATCATGAATTTATCCTTAAAGAAGGAGAATGGAGTAACTGGAAAAGAGTTCACTTCCATATGATTCCCACCCAGAGTGTAAGCGGCATCTGCCAGTTTTACTTAAAGCAAATTCGTCCTCATTTTAAACTCTATGTCTCTCCGATTAATATCGACCCTGGTGCAGCAGCCCTCCCCATCTCCACACCTAAAGGATATGCAGAAGAACTGGAAAAGAAATTTGGCCCTTTTTATACCAAAGGTCTGCCAGCAGATACAAAAGCCCTGGACCACGGTGTTTTGGACGATGGAGAATTCCTGAAACAAGATGATTTCGTTTTGAAAGAAAGAGAGGAAATATTTGACTATGAATTGTCAAGGTTCGACTCTGGCCTGCTCTTTTACTATGTTTCCAGTACTGACCAGAGGCAGCACATGTTCTGGCGTCTTATTGATAAAGAACATCCCATGTACAATCCATCCCTTGCTTCCAAATACGGGAAAACTATCGAGAATATCTACATTGAAATGGATAAAATGTTGGCCAAAACCTTGGAAAAAGTGGATAAGAACACAATTCTGATGATTATGTCTGACCATGGATTTACTCCTTTTCGCCGTCAATTCAATTTAAACACCTGGCTTAAAGAAAATGGATACATCAGCCTCATCAATGAGTGGAAACAGGGGGAAGAAGAATTTTTCCTGAACACAAATTGGTCAGGAACAAAAGCCTATGCCTTGGGGATAAACAGCCTCTACATTAACCAGAAAGGAAGAGAGGGAGAAGGGATTATAGAACCAGGAGCAGGAAAGGAAGCCTTAGTAAGAGAAATCGCCAAAAAATTAGAACAGATCACAGACCCGAAAACAGGAGAAAGGGTGATCCTGAGGGCTTATGTCACCAAGGATGTTTACCGGGGACCGTATACAGAAGAAGCCCCGGAAATTATCATTGGTTATAATCGGGGTTATCGTTCATCCTGGTCTAATCCTTTAGGAAGAATGCCGAAAAATATCTTTGAAGATAATAAGGAAAAATGGAGTGGCGATCATTGTATGGACCCGAGCGTTATTCCAGGAATTTTACTTACTAACCGCAAAATAAAGGCGAAATCCCCTGCACTTTATGATTTAACTCCTACCATCCTCTCAATCTTCGGAATTGATAAGCCAAAAGAGATGATAGGAGAACCGGTTTTTTGAATAATTCAGGTTAGGAGATTCAAATGGGTAAAGCTAAGATTAAGTTAGATAAAAATCTGATGGATAAGGTTAAGAAATATGCAGAACTATCCGGGTATTCCTCTCCCGAAGAATTCATCATCCACTGTCTGGAAAAAGAGATTGTCAAACTTGAAGAGTCAGATTCCGAGGAAGAAATCAAGAAAAAGCTAAAAGGACTGGGTTACATATCATAAGAAGTTAGATGATGTGGTTTTTTAATAGCGGCTTTGGCAAGATTTTTGAACTCATTTTTTTGCCCTTTAGAAATCTGAATCCCTGGATTGGTATGATTCTCATTTCCTTTCTGACAGGACTCTTGATGCTTCTCATTTTTCGTTTTACCTCCAACCAAAAGGGTATAAGTGAAGTAAAAAATAAAATCAAAGCTCATTTACTGGAACTGCGCCTCTTCAAAGACAGCCTTATCCTCTCTCTCAAAGCCCAAGGAAAAATTCTCCGTTATAATCTGAAATATATCAGTTACTCAGGAAAGCCCATGCTGGTAATGATTATCCCTCTAATCCTGATCCTGATTCAGCTCAACCTTTGGTTTGGCTATCAATCTTTAAAGCCAGGAGATGTAACAATTTTAAAAGTGGAACTTAAAGAAGGTCAAAATCCCCTCGATGTAGATTTTACTATTAAACCCGGTCAAGCTTTAGCTATTGAAACTCCTCCTTTAAGAATTTATGAAAAAAGGGAAATAAATTGGAGATTAAGAGCCAGGAAAAAAGGCCTTCATCTCCTGATCATAGAAATAAACGGCCAGACTTTCTTCAAAAATGTTGCTGTAGATCAAAAGCCCCTCTCAAAAATTTCACCCATCAAAGTTCAAGGTAACTTCATAAATGAATTATTTAACCCAGGAGAAGCTCCTCTTTCAAGAGATTTACCTGTTAAGGCTATAGAAATTAAGTATCCAGCTAAAAATATGAATCTTTTCGGATGGCACATCCACTGGCTGATCGTTTATTTTGCTTTATCGATAATTTTCGGTTTTGCCTTTAAAGGTGTTTTTAAGATAGAAATCTAACCCTTTCCTTCACTCTTTTTCTCACTTTTTCTTTTAGGCATCCTAAATTTAGAAAACAAAAACCCTATAAGGGGAAGATAGCCAGGGAGAGTGCCGAGAAGATACCTTGCCTCATAGTGGAAAAACATATGAAGCAAGATAAAATAGCAAGGAATGTGGAAAAAGAAAATGGCTGGAACCCATCTTTTCTCTCGAATCAGAATTATCAAGGCCACAAAAGAAAGGGGAAATAGAACTGAAGCGGATAATGTTCCCAGGATCATGCCTAATATTCGAAGGGGATAATTCCTGGCATAATCCATAAAACTCGCCTGAGGATGAAGATTATGATAATTACTCCAGCTTTTATCATAGGTACAGTCACCAGCATTTGCATAGACCAACAAAGTGCCAAAAGAGAGTTTTTTTAAAGTATTCAATGTATATTTAACAGGGTGAGTTTTAATAAATTCCAGGAATTCCTCCTTACAGATTTCTTCAAGAGAAAGTCCGTTTTCTTCGATTTTTTCCTTGAAGTAATCCTCGAATCTTTCTTCTTGAGTGGAATAAAATACTTGGATTTTAGTGCCGAGCCAGAATCGATACCAGAATAAAGGCTGTTGAATCTCAGGATTACTCCTATGACTGCCTACATATTTCCAATATGGCATTCCCAAAAGACCGATCACTATCAGGCCCATTAAAGCATAAGCAACACCGGCTTTTAGATTTATCCGCTTAAAAATCAATAGAATCGCTATAAAGAAAAAAGGATAGAGAACTAAGGAAGGCATAAAATAAAATCCCAAACCTGTAAACAAGCAAATAAGAAAAAACCACAATAAGGCTTTTCTTTTTTGGAAAAAGATAAAACTCGAGAAAAATGTAATGATTAATACAAAATAGAGAATAAAGATATCCTTGTAGGGAACAACATTGACGCGGGCTTCAAAAAAAAGAAAACCAAAACCAAGGACAGCAAAAAAAGCCGGCCTTGGTCCAAAAAATTTTCTTGTCAAAACAAACAGGCCAAAAGCTACAAGGACATCAAAAATAATCTGGGCCAACTGGGCATATATCCAGAGTTTTGCTCCTGAGATCTTCCAGACAAAGGCTAAAAAAAGAGCATAGCCTGTAACTTCTTTTATATAAGGAACAAGTTCAAGGGAAGAAATCAAGTAATTTTCAGGGTCTATAAGCCTTGAAGGATCAGAAGGTTCTACAACTTGTGGAGGATTTTTATAAGTTTTTAACCACTCACCATCATGAATATTTAAGGCCACAAAGGCCTGATCAAATTGAGTTGAAGGGCCAAGAAATATTTGATGATGAAAAAAAGCTAAAAATATTAGTCTGACCGCCAAAACAAGAAAGATTAATAAAATAAGTTGTTTTATTAATTTTTTTTCCTGTTTCAATTTTATCTATTCCTTTTTTCGGTTTGAGCTCTTCCCAAAATTTAATTAAAAAGCCTTATCTGCCATAAATCTAAAAACATTTTTATTGAACTACTCCATATCTTGACCTTGCTCTCAGGAGAATTCCTCCATCTTACAGGAATTTGCTTGATGCAGTAGCCAAGTTTCCGGGACAATAACAGCACTTCTACATCAAAACTGAATCCTTTTGTTTTAATCCTGGAGAAAATATCCATGGCTGCCTTTCTCCGGAAAAGCTTGAATCCGCATTGAGTGTCTTTAATGCCTTTCAAAATCAGGATGCGGACAAAAATGTTATATATCTTTCCCATACTTTCTCGGAAAAAAGATTGATGAACCTGAATATCTGAATCTGGCAAAGCTCGGGAACCAATAATAACATCAAAACCCTTTTCCAACCAGGGCAAAAACTTATCCAACTCTTCAATAGGAGTGGAAAGGTCAGCATCAGAAAATAAAATGATACTCCCTTCAGCACGAAGAATTCCTTCCTTAACAGAGTAGCCCTTTCCTAAATTTTTGTAGCGGGATAATATCTGACCCTTCTTTACTCCTTTTAAAGTTTCGGTTGCGTGCTCTGCGGTTTTATCATCACTTCCATCATCAACAACAATGATTTCACTTAAATAATTTTGCTGAGATAGATAGTTCCGAATCTTCGTGATTGTCTGCGCTATTCGTTTCTCTTCGTTATAAGCAGGCACCACTACTGAAAGAAAAGTTTTATCCAGTTTCTTACTCTCTCTACTTTAAGTAACTCATTATATTATTAAGAATAATTATCCTGAATTATTCATAAAAACTACAGACTTATTCTCTTCCAATCTCGTTAAACCAGGTAATCTCTTCAAGTTCTTTCCTCTTTTTTTCTCTCGAAGGTTTACTTTCATAGTAACCCATTGCTATAAGAGAAACGATTTTATATTTTCGAGGAATTTTTAGAAATTTTCTAACTTTTCTAGTGTTGAACCAGCCAATCCAGCATGTCCCCAGACCAAGCTCCTCGGCCTGAAGAACAATATGTTCTCCTGCAATTCCTATGTCAATTAAATAAAATTGAATGTTTTGGATTTGTTTCCCGATTCTGTTGGCAATTATGTCCAGACGGGCCAGTATTACGATTATAACCGGTGCTTTGACTGCAAATCTTGAAGGAAAATAAATACCTGAAAAAGCCTGCTTGGCAAATTTTTCTTTCAGCTTGGGCTCATCAATGATTAAAAATCGCCAGGGCTGAACATTTTCTGCTGAAGGAGCCAGACGGGCAGCTTCGATACAAGCCATAATTTTATCCCTTTCAACAGTTTTATCTAAATATTTTCGGATACTCCTTCGACCCTGGATAAGCTGTTGTAAAAAAGTCTTTTTTTTCTTTAAATTCATCCTTCTTTAAAATCTCTTCTATATTGCTTGCTTTCCTTCCTCAAAAATCCTTAACAGATCATAAACCTTATGATAATAAAAAAAAACAATATAGCAAGTTTTTCTTATTAACCTGGATTATTCACGATTCGAGGTTATCGCAGGTGCGAGTCGTGGCGGATGAAGCTGTGGTCGTCCACTGCAAGTCCGCCACAACGAAGCAGATGCGACAAGATCGGCTCGCCCAAAGGGTAAAAAATGTCGATTATTAATAGAAAGAACACAAAAAAAGAAGTGTTCAGAGTAATTTCCCGTAAAATCAAGATAAAATTCTGATATTGCTTTTGTTATAATAAACATCGACATTTTTTATGAATAGTTCAGGTTAATTAAGATAGGAAAAATATTCAGAACCAAGAATTGAAATAATATTAATCCATTAAGAAAGCATCTTTTTTTCCGTGATAAGAGATAAAGTAGTCACAACGAGGGGTATACGGTTTGAAGGCACGCTCGCTTTGTCCCAGCGAGCCAAAGTGGCTCTATTCAGGCTTCGCTCTTCCTCCCTCCAGTCGGAAACCGTGCCCGCTCAGCCTTCATACAACCTTGTTCACCGCCCACCCCTCGCTTGTCCTTCACTAATCACGGGAAAAAAGATGCTTACATCCATTAAAAAATGATTGCACATTTAATATCATTTTGCTATATTCACAGAAAAAAATAAGTTTACAAAATATAAAAAGGAGGAAAAATTATGAAAAAAATCTATGTAACAGGAATAATCCTCATCTTCTCACTGGTATTTCTCCCAGCCTGTGCTAAAAAACCTGCTGCTCCCGAAGCTGGCACTGCTAAAATCGAAGACATGCTCAACCTCATTCCTAAAGAAGCCAAAGCTGTATTCGCTATCGATTTTCACAGAGCAATGAAAACAGAAATTGCTGAAAAAGCCATAAAAGAAGAAAAGAGCTACAAAGATTACCAGAAATTTGTCGAAGAAACAGGAATTGACCCCAAAGAAGATATTTACTTTCTTGTTGGTGCTGTAACAGAAGGAATGGAACAAAAAAAACAAAAAGGAGTTGTTCTTTTAAACCTGAAATATGATAAGGAAGTTTTGCTGGCCAAGGTCAAAAAAGAAGAAGGAGAACTAAGAGAAGAAAACTACGATGGAATCACAATTTTCAGTGCTGGAGAAGATGAAGACAAACCAAAAGGAGCTTTTCTTGACGAATCAAATATTATTATAGGCAGTGGGGACGAAATTAAGGCAGTTATAGATATTTTCCACAAAAAGGGCGAAAATATCTTTAAAAACGAAGGGTTTGCCTCTTTAATCAAACAAACCAACAAAGAAGCCATATTCTGGGCAGCAATTCTTTTTCCACCTGAAGCATTAAAACAGGCCACAGCCCAAAATCCAATGTTAAAACCTTTAGAATCAGTAAAAGCAGGTACTTTATACTTTGACTACAAGAACAAAAACATCATGGCCGAAATAAAGATTATGAGCGACGATGAAGCCCAGAATCAACAGATTGTTGACCTCTTAAGCGGCTTGAAAGCCATGGGAGCCATGGCTGCCACCAAGGACCCAAATGTAGGAGAACTACTGAATAAAATCGATATCAGCTCAACTCCTGATTTTGTAAAAATTTATGCAA
>Ga0209986_10001420_pt1 | contig 22879 bp, 21 predicted proteins | sample BlataG_FD_183168 | JGI IMG/M metagenome (GOLD analysis project Ga0209986, IMG submission 183168) | Deep subsurface microbial communities from Black Sea to uncover new lineages of life (NeLLi) - Black_00105 metaG (SPAdes) (version 2) | ecosystem: Environmental > Aquatic > Marine > Oceanic >... | reverse complement strand
GGGAAAGCTACCGCTTCAAGGAGAGCATGAGACGAAGGGAGGTGATTGCCTAGAACTTATTAAATTTGCCATGGGTGGGTTCATTTTCGGTTAGCACAGGTGGGCTCATTTTGGGTTGCTATTCACACGAGTCCAAACATCTGGTGGTGTTCACTGGCGCCGGCATAAGCACAGAATCAGGATTGCCGGACTTTCGAGGATCGGATGGCATTTGGACTCGCCAAGCGAAGGGACTTCCCACAAAGGCTCGCCCCTTTGACTCAGTAACCCCTAATAAAGGACACCGGGCTGTCGCTGAGCTACAGAACTTGGGCAAGTTAAGCTTCCTTATATCAGAGAATGTTGTTGGCTCCAGTCTTCTTGTCACTTGAGTCAAGAACAGTTAGAACCTTCAGGTGTCGAGTCTGCTCTAGTAAAAATAGGCCTGGAGTTTTGTAAGGGAGGCAAATGCTCCACCTGTCCCATGAGCGAGGAATGCCAGAAGGCCAAAATCCCGTGATCTATGGCCTAGTCTTTCTATGTTGAGACGTTGTTCAGATACAAAGTCATCTTACCTAAGAGCGTACTCACTCCCCAGCCCTTGGCAGCAGAGACGAGCGCTACGTTCTTGCGCGGCAGTACAATTGGTTCTTTAAGATACGGAACAACAGTTAACGCCTCAAGCTCCGTCTCGCTACTCACGGCCAAATCGAGCTTGTTGAATACGGTGATCCTTGGCTTATCCGCTAGTTTCAAATCACGAAGTATTTTCTCTACTGTGCAGCATTGGTTGGCCGCGTTGTGATGCATTATGTCAACCATATGCAGAAGTAAATCAGCCTCATCAAGTTCCTCCAACGTAGCGCTAAAGGCAGCAACTATTGATGGCGGCAGTTTATGAATGAAGCCGACGGTGTCGGTGATGAGGAATCTCCGTCCACCAGGTAAGGTCAAATAGCGAGTTATAGGATCAAGGGTAGAAAAGAGCTTGTCTTCCACAGTCACGCTGGCCTTGCTTAGGGCATTAAACAAGGTGCTTTTGCCAGCATTGGTATAGCCCACGAGGGCTACGATTGGCATACCCATCTCCTTGCGTCGTAATCGGTAAAGAGCTCTATGCCGCTTTACATCCTGTATTGCATGCTGGAGCCGATTGATGCGTTTGTAGATGAGGCGGCGGTCGGTCTCCAACTGCGATTCACCGGGACCTCTAGTTCCTATGCCAGCACCAAGCTGCTCAAAATGGCTCCATTGACCGACAAGCCGCGGCAGGAAATATTGATGCTGGGCAAGCTCGACCTGGAGCTGGCCCTCATGAGTTCGAGCTTGCTTGGCAAATATGTCCAGAATAAGAGCTGTGCGGTCGATGACCTTAACTGCCAATATCTTCTCAAGGTTCCTTTGTTGTCTTGGTGATAGCTCGTCGTCGAAAATCGCCGTATCATATTGAGTTTGCTCCCTGAGGCTAATGAGCTCCTCAACCTTCCCCTTGCCTATATAGTACGCGGGCGAAGGTGAGTGCAGTTTCTGACTGACCATGCCCACCACCTCGGCGCCTGCCGTCCTGGCTAGATACGACAATTCCTGCAAGGAATCAACGGTTGACCAATCACGGTTGGAGGCTTTGTTCTCTACGCCTACTAGAACGGCCTGCTCCGCCTTAGCTTCGGTGACGAAGACCTTTCGCTTCATTTGTCCCTCCTATACCAAGCCAGTAGGCGATCTATTCCCTGCTCCAGGCGGTTATCAGGGATCGTCAAGGAGAATCTAACATAGCCTTCTCCTTCCTTCCCGTAACTACTTCCCGGGGTGACAGCTATCCCAGTTTCGGCAAGCAGCTTTTTGGTGAAATCTACAGAAGTGTAACCTTGGGGAACTTTGGCCCAGATATAGAAGCCGGCTTTCGGCACCTTCGCTCTTAGCCCAATTCTGTTCAGGGCTTCCGCCAGTCTATCTCGGCGCCGTTGCAAAACAACGTTATGCTCAACAATGCAATCTTGAGGACCACGCAAGGCTTCAATGGCAGCCTGCTGAATTGCCTGGGGAACGCCCGAATCCAGATTGGACTTCACTCGAAATAGGGCATCTATCATCTCAGCATTGCCTACCACCATCCCAATACGCCATCCAGTCATATGATAGGTCTTAGATAGAGAGTGAAATTCTACGCCCACTTCCCTCGCTTCGGATGCCTGCATAAAGCTTGGCGGATGGTAACCGTCGAAGGCAACCTCGGTATATGCAGCGTCGTGGCAGACTGCCAAGTTATGCCTTCGGCCAAAATGAACTGCTTTTTCGAAGAAATCGAGGTGCGCCGTAGCCCCGGTAGGATTGTTGGGATAATTTAGCCACATAAGCTTCGCTTTGTCGGCTGTCTCTCCGGGGATAGCATCAAGATCAGGCAAGAAATCATTTTCCTCTTTCAATGGCACAGAGTAGCTCTCACCACCAGCTAGTATGGTACTCACAGAATAGACCGGGTATCCGGGGTCAGTCACCAAAGCTATGTCGCCAGGCTCGATAAAGCATAAAGCCATATGCCCAATTCCTTCCTTAGAACCGATGAGAGGCAGCACTTCCCTATCTGGATTCAGAATAACTCCGAACCTCTTCTCATACCACTCGGCAATAGCCCGGCGAAGCCCTTCCGTGCCGCCAGTCTCAGGATACTTATGATTAGACGGATCATGTGCTGCCTGGCACATAGATTCAATAATGTGGGACGGCGTAGGTGAATCGGGGTCGCCGATGGCGAAGCTAATGATGTCCTCTCCCTTGGCTCGAAGTTCAGCAATTTTCTGATTTATGTCGACAAAAAGGTAGGGAGGCAATCTATCCAGTCGCTTAGCTAGTTGCATGTAATTCCTTCCTCTGGATCCACTTCTCCTCTTCTGGCATTAGTAATAGTACATCAATGGGACCACCTACATTTTTGGCTCTCACCTGGAACTTCATGGTATCAATGGTAGTTCTCACAGCATAAATGGCAAAATCAATGGCATCCTGCACATTCATACTATCATATATGATTGGGAAGCGAGGAGCAGCTATTGGCTTATTATCAGGTCCCAGTAGTTGATGGGGCTTTAGTATCGTGGAAATGACATCGCTCTGCCCTCCCCAGGAACAACCGTACTTAGCTTGGTTAGCAGCTGGGTCGAGGTTCACTCTATTTCTCTCATTCCTCCCTATGTGACAAGCATATACGTGAGGGATGCTTACTCCTTTCTCCTTCCTAAACCCGGCCACGTGGAAAGCAATATCAGCATCCGGCGACTTCTCCTTGAAGTATGATATGAGCTTATCAAGCACTTTATCTATGGAATCATTGTCACCTAGCCTTTCTTCCTCCAGCCGCTTGATATTGCTTTCTATCTGAACCTTCCCTATAAGGGTGTTGCCATATACTGATATTCCTACTCTTTGCTTGCTCAGCAAAAACGTCTTATAAGTAAAATCCGAGGCTATGGTCTGCACGGGTGGCAGTTTTTTACCGTCAGGAGTCTGGCCAGTAACAGTAATTGACTGACGGCTATCCGAGGCCATAACAATGGCTTCAGGCACATAAACAGTAATTACAAATGACATTTCCTAAGTCCCCCTCAAGTTTGCGATTCTCCGGCAAAGACTTCCTCTACCGGGCCAGAAAGCAGCACCTCCCCTACCCTATCCCAAAACACAGTCACAATTCCACCTGGAAACGTTATGTCAACTTCCTCGCCTACATAATTAAGTAATTGACCAGCAACGGCTATGGCGCAGGCACCGCTGCCACAGGCAAGAGTTTCTCCGACACCCCGCTCCCAGACCCTAGCTTCTATCTTTCCCTTGCTTAACACCCTAGCTATCTCAAAATTCGTCCTTTGTGGGAACATGGGATGCCTCTCGACCTTAGGCCCCACTTCCGCCAAAGGAAAACCAGGAACCGGCTCAGATAGAAAGCTTACTGCATGAGGATTGCCCATAGAAAGGATAGATACTGCCAGTCTTCTTTCACCTATGGGTAAATGGTAATCCAATATGGGTATTATGTCAACCTTAGCCTTAATCGGAATTTGATCAGGCTGGAACTGGGGCACTCCCATGCTTACGTCAACTTCGCTAACCTTGCCCGCCGACATATACGCTTTGACTTTCCTCAACCCCGACAAAGTCTCTATAGTTAAACAGGGATTGCTTCGCTCCGCTTGCAATGACACTTTGCCAGCTATGACATTTTCAACAACATACTTGACAAAGCATCTCAGCCCGTTGCCACAAGCTTCAGCTTCGGAGCCATCGGGATTGAACATCCGCATCTTTACGTTAGCAACCTCGGAATCTTGCACCAATATCAAGCCATCAGCTCCTATGCCGAAATGGTGTCGGCACAGATCCCGGGCTAACTCTGCTAGATTCTCCGCTTCGCTCGGAATGACAGAGGGGGTTCTGGCATCCACCAGAATGAAATCGTTTCCAGTTGCCTGTAGCTTACAGAATCTCATGAGATTGCCTCACCCCACTCGCAATGAAGCTTCCGATTAGATTCTTCGCTTCACCTAGAATGGCAGCAGGGTGACTGGCATTCAGCCAGTGAATTCTAGCATCATTTAGGCGAAACCAGGCATATTGATGACGAGCCAAGCGGTGCGTTTCATACTTTATCCTATCAATAGCCCCAGGTAAACTCATCTTGCCTTGCAAGAACTCAGCTATCTGCCTATAGCCGATGCCCGACATGGAGGGCAAGGATAGACTGTAGCCGCTTTCCAACAGCCATTTTACTTCTTCAACCAATCCCTCTGCTACCATTCTATCCACGCGCCGATCAATCTTATGGTATAGTTCACCTCTTTCCATAGTCAAACCAATGATGGCGACTGGGAAATTGGGCGCCTCTTTACGCCAAGACTGAGAGGAAGGTTTCCCAGATATTTGGTAGATCTCCAAAGCTCTTATGACACGGCGTATGTTAGTTGGGGCTATCTTAGCGGCAGCCACAGGATCAACCCTTTGCAATTCCCTGTGTAGATTGTGGATGCCTTCTTCCTTCGCCTTGACTTCTAAATGACGCCTCAGTCTCGGGTCAGGAGGGACTGAGGGAATTCTCCAGCCTTCTACTATTGACCAAACATAAAGGCCGCTGCCACCCACCAGCAATGGCAATTTGTCCCTCCGCTGGATGGCTTCAATGTCACTGGTAGCTAGTTGGCCGTAGACAGCTAAATTGAAATCTTCATCTGGATCCACGACATCAATGATGTGGTGAGGGATGAGTGCTCTTTCAGCCAAGGTGGGCTTACTCGTGCCGATATCCATATAGCGGTAAACTTGGCGACTATCAGCATTCACTATCTCCACGTTGAGTTCCTGAACTAGGCGTAGGGCTAGCTCACTTTTCCCTATCGCTGTGGGACCAACAATGGCAACAAGACATTCCATTCTCGTAAGGTTTGAGCACAGCAAACAATCTCCAACGCCCTTCCCTTAGTTCTGGCTGCCGGCTCAACTACCTTTGATTGCTGCTGTTTGGCTCACAATGCTCAAGAACTCTTCCGCTTTGAGACTGGCGCCCCCAACCAAAGCACCATCGATTTCGGACTCGGAAATAAACTCAGCTATGTTATTGCCGGTAACACTGCCGCCATAGAGGATACGCAAATCTTGGGCCATATCCTTAGTCCACAACTCACCCAGCGAATTGCGGATGAACTTGATCGTAGCTGCTGCTTGTTCCCCACCGGCTGCCTTACCTGTGCCAATAGCCCACACCGGCTCATAGGCAATCACCAAACCGGCAGTAGGTCGTATGTCCTTTAAAGCTGCTTGTAGTTGCCGATGAACAACCTCCTCAGCCCTCCCAGCCTCATTTTCCTCAACCCTTTCCCCAACACATAGGATTGGCTTAAGTCGATAGTTCAGGGCTGCCTCTATCTTTCTGTGGATGACCTCGTCAGTTTCGCCAAAATGCCATCGCCGCTCGGAATGCCCCAGGATGACAAATTCGCATAGCTCGGCCAGCATTAGAGGAGATGTCTCGCCGGTATAAGCTCCTTTTGTCTCAAAATACATATTTTGAGCACCTAGTTTGACGGACGAGCCCTTAAGTAACGTCTTTATGACAACCAGAGAAACAAAAGGAGGGCAGAGCACTTTTTCCACTCCACTTATCTCGTCTAGTCTACCCAGCATATCGGTGACAAGACTTTCAGCCTCAACATGGGTAGTATTCATCTTCCAGTTGCCTGCAATAAAAGGGATACGCATTCTAGGCACCAAATTTGGTCAATTTCAGGGCATTCGCCATGGCTAGAGGCATGATGTCAACGGCTGGAAACCTTCCCAATCCACCCAAAACACAAGCCGATTCGGAGAATTCCGTCACCTTATCCGGTCGGCACCTCTTAGAGTATAGCAGGAACGGCACCGGATGCCAGCTATGGGCTTGGAGCAAAGCTGGTGTTGAGTGGTCACCTGTGACTATGATTACATCGGGCTTCAAATCTAAGAGCGAAGGCAAGGCATTATCAACCTCTTCTATAGCTCTGACCTTACGGTCGAAATCTCCATCCTCGCCGGCAGAGTCAGTTTGCTTGATGTGGACATAGAAAAAGTCATGTTCATTGTAATGATGAGCTAATGTAGCACACTCCTCGCCAGGTGAATTGCCAGTTTCGATTATCCTCATGCCCACCAGTTTGGCAAGTCCTTTATACATAGGATAGGCAGCGATGGCTGCTGGGTCTAACTTGTATATTTCGCTAAACTTAGGAAGATGGGGAAGCTGGGAGAGGCCACGCAGCAAGACCATGTTAGCTGGATAGTGTCGAGACAAAATCTCCTTCGCTGTATCAATAAACTGGTTGGCAAGCCCTGCCATCTTTTTCCCTTCAGGACTCGTGGCACTTATGACGTTCGGAGCTGAACCTATCCTTTGGGGGTCGGAATCGGTCACCTCTGGAGATAGTTCCTCCCCTCTGAAAAGAGCTAAGAAGCGGTGCTCTCTTAACGGCAAGACAAACACCTGAACATCGTCCAGCCTGACGAAACTTAGCAACTCACACAACTCGACGCACTTTTCCGTAGAGATACGCCCAGCCCTCCGGTCAGTTATCAACCCGCTATCATCAACGGTACAGAAGTTTCCTCGTGCTGCTACGTCTTCATCTTTTACATCAAAACCTATACCTAGGCCCTCTAAGACGCCCCTACCGATATCGAACTTGAAGGGATCGTAACCAAACAGAGCTAAATGCCCTGGGGCGCTTCCCGGAGTGATGCCAGGGCTAACCGGATCAACTAGCCCACAGATGCCTTCTCTAGCCAGATGGTCAAGGTTGGGGGTGTTTGCCGTTTCCAGCTCCGTCTTGCCTGTTTTGGGGTCAGGCAAGCCACCAATGCCATCGATAATTAACATGACAATCTTCAAAGGTGAGGAAATAGCGAGTTCTTTCATTTGTTCTAAGGCAATCATTGCTCTTTGTCTAACAAGGCTTCCACGCCAGGCAAAGCAACGCCTTCCAAAAGCCTCAAGCTAGCACCACCCCCTGTGGACACATGGGTCATTTTATGAGCTAGCCCCATCTCCCCAACTATTTCAGCGGTGGAACCACCACCAACGATAGTCGTAGCCGCCAGGCTGGACAGTAGCTTGGCCATAGACCTAGTTCCCTCACCGAACTCAGGTATTTCATAAACCCCCATGGGGCCATTCCACGCAATAGTACAGCATTTCCTTAGTTCACCGGAGAAGAGCTTGATAGTCTGAGGCCCAATATCCACAATGTGGACATTGTGGGGCACCTCGGTTGTTGGCACTATCTTCACCTTGGCCTCAGTTTTGATTTGTTCTGCTACAACCACATCGACCGGTAACAAGAGTGGCGCCTTCTGTTCTTCTGCCTCTTGCAGTAACTCCTTAGATAACCCCAGTTTATCTTCTTCCACTAAGGAAAGTCCCACTTCATATCCTTGTGCCCTTAGAAATGTAGCTGCCATGCCACCACCAACTAGCAAGACATCAACCTTCCTCAGCATATTCTGTAGCAGGCCTATTTTGTCGCTTACCTTGGCGCCACCAATAAGACAAGCGAAGGGACGTTCTGGAGCATTGAGCAGAGTGTTCATGGCTTCCAACTCCCTTTCCATCAAGAAGCCGCTAACTGCCGGCAGGTGACCAGCCACACCTACGGTGGACGCATGAGCACGGTGAGCAGTGCCAAAGGCATCGTCGACATATATATCAGCCAGACTAGCTAACTGCCGGGCAAATCTAGAGTCATTTGCCTCCTCTTCGGGATGAAACCTCAAGTTTTCCAAAAACAGAATATCGCCTTCGCTTAGACTTTCGACCATTTTTTCCACTTCAGCGCCGATGCAGTCTTGAGCAACCTTGACCGGCAAGCCGATAAGGCGGGATAACCTCTGCGCTACTGGGGCTAGTCGCAGTGTTTCAACTACCTTTCCTTTGGGGCGCCCTAGGTGGGAGCAAAGGATCACTTTCGCCTTATGCTCAACAAGATATTCAATGGTGTTCAGTGAAGCTCGGATGCGGCTATCATCGCTAATGGCACCCGTGTTTATATCCAAGGGCACATTGAAATCGACCCTGACTAATACCCTCTTCCCTCCAACATCTACATTTCTTATAGTCTTTTTGGAAGTCAACTCCTCCTCATGAACTCTAGTAGTTGCGTTCCATCAGCGAAAATACCAGTTGCCTCAATTGTGTCAACTGTGCTTCAGCAAGGCCAGTTGTCTCAAGCTGTGCTAGGCTCTGGTGGTAGTGCTTCTTCGCCAAAGCTTGCGCATAGGCTCTGGCGCCTGTTTCATCAATTATTTTCGCGATTCTGGCTATGTCCTCGCCCTCGATGGACTCCTGTGAATAAAGCGTCGCGAGCTCTTCCTTAACAACACCGCTAGCTTCGCTTAATCCGTAAAGCACGGGTAGAGTCTTTTTCCTCTTAGATATATCACTACTCTTAGACTTACCGGTCCTTTCCTCTACACCCCAAATGCCTAATATGTCATCATGGATTTGGAATGCCAATCCCAGTTCCTTGCCAAATTGATAAAAGCAGGCTACCCGCTTCTCATCCTCCGTACCCAGAAATGCACCAAGGCAACTAGATGTACCTAGCAACGCGGCCGTTTTCTTAGCTATCATGCTAAGATACTCCTGACTAGTAACGTCAAGGCGATTCTCATAGGACATGTCCAGATATTGTCCTTCGCAAAGTTGGAGGCAGGTCTCGGTTAGCATGGTAGCACAATGAACAATTTTGCTATCCGAGATTCCTTTCTCTTTCAACCTAAGCACAGCTAAATGAGCTAAGGCGAGCATGGCATCACCGGCATTAATGCCTTGTGCTTGTCCCCATAGCTTCCATACGGTCAAGCGGTTATGCCGCATTGAATCATTGTCCTCAATATCATCATGAATCAAGGAGAAATTATGGACGAGCTCTAAGGCGGCTGCAGCAGGCAGTATTTGCCCCACATCACCACCCACCGCCTGACAACTAAGGAGACAAAGAGCGGGTCGCATGAGTTTACCGGCTCTCTGGCGTGACACACGACCATCCTCATCCTGCCAGCCCATGTGGTATCGCAGCATGTCGTAAAGCGCCAAAGGCTCAGCGCCAACGATTGCTTTTAGCTCGGCTTGTAATTCCTCTTGGTAGGATTTGAGGACCTGAGGTAGAACCTTATCGGCGTTCATCAAGTAGCCCATATTAGCCAACTGAGAGGCGCTTTGTCAACGGGAGATGCCATTCCTTCATCCTTAAGCGATATCCCCAGGGCAAGGCTGCTTAGCTCATGGTAAATCTTCAGCCTCCAGTCGAAAATCATGAATGAGAACCAGAATTCGTCAGGATTTGCTCTCACACAGGTCTTAAAGAAGGCCTGACGCCATGGTAAGTGGCATCACTACGCCGGTGGTATATCCCAATGTCTGAATAGAGAAAAGTGGTAGAGCGAGCATTGCCCAAGAAGGAACGTTCGCCAACAAGATTAGGAAATGGTCAGATGCTAGAATCCTTTGGGGCTAAGCCTCTTATTTCCTATCTATGGTCGGGGTGAGAGGATTTGAACCTCCGACCTCATGGTCCCAAAGCAAGCCGTAGAAAAGGCGGAAACCGCTCGCCTCCTTTCCACTAGTATACGAGATCACAAGACCCAGAATCAAGAGCTGGCATGTGGAAATCAGCGACCCCTGGGAAAAGGCACCGCGTTTCTGCCATAGTAAACATTGGTTCTCGTTAATAGCAGCAGAGAATTTCACAGCCGCCAGTCCGTTGCCAAGTGACTTTGCCAGGAATGCTAAACCGTGGGCGACATTATTCAATAGATACAACTCCGAAGATGGTTTTCATGGCAGTGTTTGCCTTTACTCAAGAGTGTTAGATAACAATTTGGACAATTGTGTAATCTAAGAGGTGGAACAAGCTCCCGAAGTTTTAGGTTTCCCGTCCTTATTGAATTAGCTGTTTTAAGGTTTTATCACCGCTTTGTCCTGGGTAGTATTCGAGCACTGCACCGTATTTTGGGTCTGGACCTACTATTGCCATGGTAAGGGCAACTGCCTTATTTATCTGCAGCCTCTCAGAGCAAAGGTCTTGCATTAGTTTCATTGTGGCTTTATCCACATAGTCCAGGTCCACGGTGGCATCCCAGGCGAGGTAAGAGGAGGCGCCTTTATCAATGAAGGCTTGAGCCAGGTCTTCATCATAGAGGCAAGAGCAGCCATCAACGATGATGATGGCATTATCAAAATTGCCCTTCATGCTATTGGTGATGAATTTTGGACCAATGGCGAAGACGTAAGGGTAACCTTCGCTGACACGAGCACGGGCTAGTTCATCGTTTAATCTTCCCCCGGTATATTTCATGCGGTTAAAAGGTTCATTAGTGAACAAATAAGTTCCTGCTATCGATTCCAGGTCCTGCGGGTTAGGGCCAACGTTCCCAGAGTGGCCTCGGAAGATGATGAGCTCGTAATCATAAGCAGGCAAATTGCGAAAGAGGTCCACTGTAATGTCATCGCCCTGGTAAAGGTCAACCTTGAAGCCATAGTCCTCAAGCTGCTGAGTTATCCGGGTGGTAAAATCCTCGTTGGGGTAACTGCTATAAAGCTGGTCTACAATGGCTGCTCTGTCGCCTTCCGGGATAGTTGGAGTGATGGGTTGAGACCTGTGAAGAGTAAAGACAAGAACGAAAACGGCGATAGATGCAACTATGGTAACCCACAATCAGGGAAAGCTCCTCTTTTGGGGCTTCCCTTTAGGCTGCTTCTTGACCTTTGCTTTAGCCAATAGTTGCCTTTTTTCTGTGGGAGGTTTTGCCTGGAATTATCTCATTCAGCGATAGGAGGTCATACTGTAGAGCCAAGGCTGTGGCGTGAGCTTTGTTGTTGGCACCGAGCTTACGCATTATGGTGGTCATATGGTTCTTTACTGTGGCCTCGTTTATACCCAGGGCTTCAGCTATCTGAGCATTAGTTTTTCCATTAGCAACGTGTCGCAGGATTTCTATTTCACGCCGCGTTAACCGGTCCTTCAGGGTGCTTACCTGCATAAAGTTACCAAGGCCTGGTGATTGGCCCGCCTCTTCCATAGCTAGCTCTCTGGCTAGATACGCAGTTGCGCCGTTCCTGATAGCTTCCACGAGTTGACCATTAGTACAAGGGCTCATCAGGATTAGCTTGACTAAAGTGCCCTTCGCGCTTGGCTCAGCCAGGTTTTGACGGATATCGGATGCCTGGCTATGCGGATTGGGTTTCTTGGCAGGCAGCTTCTCAGTTCCTCCGGGTAGCTTTATATCCAATGACTTAAGTATGCTAGAGACCCTCTGGCTGCTAACTCCCATGCTTTGGGTCATTTCCTTTAGGGTAGCATTAGGGTGTGAAGCAAGGTAGGCTTCTATTCCCTCTTTTCTCCATTTCCTCTCTGGATTCATTAAGCCTCGTGAACGCCTTTGTATGAGGTACTCCACTGAGGTATCTAGAGCAAGCTAAAGCTTGCCTATCCGGATTACCTTTGTGCCACACACTGGGCAGGTACCTTGAACTGCGAGGCTGTTATTTTTGAGCGTAACTTGCTTAGGGTTCTTCACCTCTACCTTTTTTCTACACTTCATACAATAAGCTGTTGCCATAGTATCCTCCTTAGCTTTTTTGAGCTCTCTGCTTCCTTGAGAAAAGTATCGAGGTTCTCCCGGGAGGACCTGGTGTCACGCCGGGAGCCTAACTCATGTGTCTATGAAATCTTCGAGGCTGTAACGAGTTGTATGGGCCAGTTTTTCCTCAGCATAAGTCTGCCTTACAGGCAAACCCTCTAGCTCACGCCACTTGTAATACAAACAGCCTAGAAATACCTTAATCATCTTACGCTGTGCTCTCCTGTGGATGTGAAGCTCGGTAGTAACAGTTGGGGGTAGAGTCTTAACTTCGCCTTTCTTTGCCTTCACCACGGCATCAAATTTTCCCGTCTCTTTTTCTTTGGTGGGAAGATAGACCTCTTCATAGAACTTGTTGCCATATCTGTTACCAGATTTGCCGAAGCTGACCGCTATTTTGTGAAGGTGGCTTTTTAAGTGGGGATTGTAATTCAGTTTTTTGCCACTTTGCTTTCTGGCAGGAAGGCCATATCCGCAAAATGTCCATAGCTTGCTTAGAGTATCAAAGCAGGCTATGCCAGTAGCCCCGTCTTGGCTAACGCTGTCAAGTTCGCCTATGAGTTTGGCTCCTAACTCGCTACCCAGCCCCCTGATATGCTTCAGATAGGGATACATACGATGAGCCTGGTAGGTTCGCTTGAGGGTCTGTTCCAATTCAAGCTCAAGATTTGTTACACTATCCAGCAGCCATTCGAGCTCGAAGGCTTCGCCTCTTTTCCGTAGGGCATGTTTTCTTGCTGCCAAGGAAAGCCTTGCTTTGAGAATATACCGATGAGCCTTGGCTAACCGGGGTAAATGTTCTATTTTTACTGCGGAGTATGTTTTCATTTACCCTTCGCAATCTGGTTTGGCTCGCATGTACGTATGGTTTCCATTGCCTTGTGGCTCGCATATGTTTGCGCTTTCCAAGGCCCACCGGCTACTCCACTCATATCTAGAGAAAGCTAAAGCTTGCCTATCCGGAATACCTTTGTGCCACAGACTCGGCAGGCACCCTGTACAGCCAATCTGTTATTTTTCAGGGTAATTTGCTTAGGGTTCTTCATCTCTACCTTCTTTCTGCACTTCATACAATAAGCTGTTGCCACAACATTCTCCTTTCCAATTTCTGTATTTACCAAAGGGAGGCTTTGTGGAAACCTGCCCCCGGGACATAAAATGTCACGTCGATGCTACAGGTGTTAAATGCTTTAAAATTCCTGAGCCTCCTTTACCGCCTTTGGCTTCGCTGCCCAATGCCACCTCCCGATTAGATTCTCGGGGCCGGGGCACATTGCGTCTCCCCCCATAGGTCTTCCCAAGCCATCGCCCTTGGCAGCGCTTAGAGCAAAAGGTATGGCTAGAGTGTATATTCCGGCTCTTTCTAATCTCGCCCCTCGTTCTTTCAAAGTGACTGCCACATACGTCACAGACTAGCGTCATCCTGGAAGCAGCACTACGGCAGTCCCGGTTACAAAAGTACGTGTTTTTTATTAGTTCTTTGCCGCAATTCAGGCAATACCTGTGGGGTCGAGGGGCTGGAGGAACCTTTGTAGCCAGCCCCTCAACCATAAGAACGTACGAGACCCTCTCCCGGCACACGCCAACCACTCTAGCGATGTCAGCCCCACTTAGATTCGGGTTTTCACTCCTCAGCTTGGCTATGCGCCTACGCCGCATTGATGGTGGTGGCCCCTTCATTTCCACCCCAAAATAAATTCCCGCCAAGGTTAGAGTGGGGTCTGAAGCCTGCGGCGCCTTATGAATATGGCAGCTCCGGCTATGATGGCTGCAGCAATAGCAATCCAGGGCGCCAGGATGCCAAACTTATCTGGCGGGTAAGGAGTGCCGCCAACGCCGCCTGGGGGTGGTGCTGCTGAGACAGTGATGTAATCTAGTTTCGTCTCAGTATCGGAGCCAGCGGCACCACTCACTCCGAGACTAACATCATAGGTTCCTGCATCGCTATAGCTATGTGACGGGTTTTGCTCATCGCTTGTGCCGCCATCGCCAAAGCTCCAGGACCAGGATGTGATATCACCTGTTGACTCATCGGTAAAGTTAACTGTAAGTGCGGCAGTTCCGCTTGTTGGGCTGGCACTGAATTCTGCGGTTGGAGCTGCAACAGTAAAGGCGAATAGATTGACAACCTGGGGGTCATAGTTGGCAAATGTGGGACTTTCGGGGTCAGTAGTGGCAGCAAGCCAGACCTCTGTCCCTGCCTTTTTTACCTTAAAGCTTACCGCTTTGCCTACATCAGTGGCATCGCCAAATAGCACTAGCTCATATGCTCCCCCGCTTGTTGTTGCCGTCCCCCTTGGGTCAGTTTCATCTGCGACATAAGCAGCCACCTCTGAGCCATCAGGTGCAGCAGCAGCATCTATGATCACATCGCCACTGAAGGGAGAATTCACCGGGACCCCAGCCATGACCGGGACAACATTGATGGCTAGTAAGGCTGCCACAGCCAGTATAATGCCCAACGGCATCTTCAATTTAGCTATCCTCATAATAAACCTCCTTCTTTATACATCCTAGTCACTGAGGGATCGTCAGCTCACAAGGAGCGGACACGATTACAAGGTAAAACTCATGAGGCTGCAGGGCAAGGAGTGTATTCTCGGCAAACCCGGAGATGAAGTATAAGTATTCTCCTGTCTCCTCATTCAGCCAGTAAACCTGAAACCAGTCAGCATCACAAGTTACTTCAGATAGGTTTGCAGACACGCTCAAGAATGGCCTTCCATTCTTGGGATAAGGGCTAATCAAAACTTGGTGACCAACAGGGCAATCCCAGGTTGGAGCGGGACCGGTAAAGGCCGATAAATCGACAACCTGGGGGTCATAGTTGGCAAATGTCGGACTTTCGGGGGCAGTAGTGGCATCAAGCCAGACCTCTGTCCCTGCCTTTTTTACCTTAAAGCTTACTGACTTGCCTACATCGCTGGCATCGCCAATCAGCCCCAGCGCATATGCTCCCCCGCTGGTTGTTGCCGTCCCCCTTGGCTCAGCTTCATCTGCAACATAAGCAGCCACCTCTGAGCCATCAGGTGCAGCAGCAGCATCTATGGTCACATCGCCACTAAAGGGAGAGGTCACCGGCTGAGCCATGATCGGGACAACGGTGATAGCTAGTAAGGCTGCCACAGCCAGTATAATGCCCAACGGCATCTTCAATTTAGCTATTTTCATAATAACCTCCTTTCTTCATACTTTAATCTGGGCTCCCGGGGGATTTCCCCAGGAGCCCAGAACTAATCCCGGTTACTGGGGAATTGTCAGCTTGGAAGGAGCAGCTACTATTACGTAGTAGCCTTTCCCCGGCTCTAGAGTGTGAAGCGTATTTGTCCCAGCATACTCAGGTAAGGAGATGAATAGGTTCCACTCTCCTCCAGGGACGCTTTCATCCAGCCACAAGACCTGGAACCAGGCGCCATCACTGATACTCATAGTTACATCAGTGAGGTTTGCACTGGTGGTTAAATCTGCTCTTCCAGCAGACTCAAGAGGAGCAATCAAGGCTGTGTGATCCACGAGGCAGTTCCAGCGTATAGTAACCGGCCCCTCGGTCACCGTCACCGAAACAGTAGCTGTCGCCTCTATCCCAGCTTCGGTGTAGGACACAGTGACATTAGTCGACCCTTCGCCTACTGCGGTGATAAGGCCGCCAGTGCTAACTGTGGCTACGGTTACATTGTTGCTAACATAAGTGCTATCAGCGGTAACATTCGCTGTGCTATTATCGCTGTAGGTAGCCGTGATGGCGAGCTGCGCGGTCTCATTCACAGCCGTCAGGCTAACTTCGCTTGGCGAAGCTGCGATGGATTCCAGAACCTTGCTTACAACTGTGATAGTGTCTATAAGGTTAGCTTCCAAAACAGTGGTGTGGTAGACCTCATAGTCACCGACGACCACAGACACGAGGCTAAAGGTTCCTGTGTTGCCAGTGCTAAAGTCGTCCGTTGTGCTATCAGGATTACGTACAATTATGCTCAAGTATTTCTGTAGCTCATCGTAATTATTGAGCACACTTACTGTGAGCGATTCACCTGCTACTACAGGAGTCTGGTAATCCAGAGAATAAGCAGGTGCTTCCACACTGATGGAAGGTTCTTCAACCAGAGCAGCGTTACCTTTAACAACACCCGTTCCACTAACCTTCCAAATCAGGCTGCCGGCCTTGGTAAGGTTAGTTGCAATTACATTAAGGCTAGCAAAGCCAGTGCTGTTGCAGGTTGTATTAGCAACCACAGGAAGAACGTCATTGGCAGTGGCATTATAGTAGCCGAGCCAGACCTTAGCGTTTGCCAGACCCTCGCCTAAAGCATCGTAAGCAGTGACGTTCGCGGTGTAGTTCGCTGTTGTCAGCATCACGGTACGCGCATTGCCATCTGCATCCGTTATCACAGGTTCGCTAACGGAAGGAAGAGCAACATCAAGAGTAGCGTTTCCCCATTTTGAATTATCGGCATTAAACGCTTTAACAGTTAATGTCGTGGCATTGGAGGAGAGCACCATGTTCGGTGTAATCGTGTAGACACCATCAGTGGGAGTTTGGCCAGTTACACTCTCAGAATATAATACTGGCACTCCAACGGTGATGTTAGCCGCATCGCTAACTGCTCCGCCAGTGCTATTGGTTACCGTGACATTTAAGCTGGCAACGTTAACCCCAGCAGTGAGTTTAGCTGGCACAAAATCGCTCAAAGTGTAGGCTTGCTCGCCAATCACGCTGAAGGCAGGTGAAAATCCAGCCTTTGTGCTGGCTCCTGCATCGGCTACATCAACTGTTACACCTCCAAGTTCAGCAAACTTGATGCCGGTAACCTGGTAGAAGCCGCCAATCACGCTAAAGTCCTCTGGATTCGCGCCATCGTAGCTTATCTTGCCAGTTGAACCATTGATGGTAATTGTCCCGAATGATTCCAGGCCCGAACTTGTCGCATCAACATCTTTCTGGAAGCCAGCAGCCGCAGGGGCGGTGATGTTCACTACACCTGTACTTACCGGGTCACCAAGTTTGGTCGTTACCGTCACAGAAATATCGGATGTTGTGTCTATGATCTGATCCTCGCTAGGCGTTATGGCGGTAACTACAAAGCCCGACACAGGAATCGTCTTGGTTACCGGGCCAACAGCAGTATGATCATAAAGCTCACCGGTAACAGTAACCGTGATGTTAGACGAGGCATCATTGGGCAGGACATCAAGGAACTTGATTGTTTTGTCACTTACAAATGTAGCATCTACAAGAAGCGCTGTGGTATTAGTGCCATTCCAGGTGCCAGTGCTCTTGGTTTGTCCCACCGGAATGCTGACCACTGTCTTTGCCCATTTGAGAGGAAGAGTTGTATTGGCCGCATCGCCATGCGGCCCTGTGCCATCGCTACCCTGAATGCCAACCGTAAGGTTGAATGCAGCCCCAGCAGCCTGTGTAGCTGTTGGGCTTACAACGACGTTTAAAGGCGCTGCCTCAACCACAGAGATACTACTTGTACCAAGGTACTCCAGGGGTGTTGTTGCGGCTCCTTCATTCTTACTTACATTAACAGCTATGCTGCCAGTGGCATTCGCAGTTACATTAGCGAAGGTATGGTTGCCTGTCCCTCCAGTAATGTCCATTGAGGCAGTTTCGTTAACTCCACAGCCTAGCAAGGTGACATTTAAGCCAGTAACATTCACCGCGCAGGCACCTGTAATCGTTACATTGGTTGTGAAGCTCTTGAATAACTGAGCCGGGCTAGGAGTAACGGTAATTGACACAGGGTTAATAGTGACCTGGGTCTTGGTGGAGCCATCGGGTATGGTATCGGTTTGGGTAGGTGCCCCCAGCTTTCCACCACTATCGGCACTAACTACAGCAACTAACTTCCCAGCAGCATCCGGCGTAAAGTCAACGAAAGTTGCCTTACCATCAGCACCAGTTGAGCTTGAAACTTTAAACTCCGTTTCATCAATCTTGGCATCGCCTTCATCATCAAGATAAAGCTTTACAATCTCACCGACAACTGCGCTGCCATCAGCAACCTTGGTTACCGTAGCAGTAACGTTAGCTGTAGTATTGTAAGTCAAAGATGAAGGACTGAGAGCAATATTGGTTGTGCTTGATATATCTCCTGGGACAGCTTCAAGCCAGTGAAGCACACTACCAGTAACATTGGCTATGCCAATATATTCTCGAGTTTCGTTTGCAGCGTTGGAAGTGGCATAGAGTGGCGAGACATTGGTGAAGGCGCCTTTACCATCCGAACCAAGTGAAGCCAGAGCAACATCATTGGAAACGCTATATATATTTGCATCTCCATTGTTGGCCGCAGAAGCATTATAGGCATCTGAGTCTGCAGGGTAAAGAGCATCGTTGCCAATGTCATCCAGGTAGATAGTCGCGTTAGCCAGACCACTGTGCTTCATATAGAGGGTATAGCTATTCCCTACAACAAGACCATCATTGTCGGTAACGCTACCTGTGGCATAGGGAGCATCAAGCCAGTTCCAGAAGTCAACATATCCCCTGACATTATCCGCGGAATCGGTTCCACTCATGATGTAAGGCCCATTGGCTGAACCCCACCAGTTGTTCTCGGCGTCTACGACGGTACTCATATAATTTCTTATGCCGTACGTATTGCCGTAGATGTTGTTGTTGTTAATGGCATTACCCGCGTCCCAAACGATGTTGGGTCCTATAGCAATACCCTCTCCGTTACCCTTGGTGTTATCGGTTATGTCATTACCCAGAATTTGGAGACCATCAACAACATAAGGGCCAGGGCCAGTATCCGGTATGCATATACCGGCGGCACCATGGGAAAGGCTATTCCCTTGAATCAGGATATCTGTGGACGTAGGCTGGATGGTTATGTCCCCCGCGCCGGTAACACCAGAGACGTTGTTTCCACTGATGGTGCTGTTGCTGACGCTAGCAAGCCAAATGAATGACTCTGTTAGCGTGTTGTCCAATACCGCGCAGTGGCTAACACCAGATAGGGCGATCTGGCTGGCGTTGGTCCCGGCCACGTTCTCGATGACGTTGCGGGATATGGTTGTGCCATTTGCACCACTCGCAGCACGTATGCTGTGTACAACAGGAGTATCCGTCGTTATTGTAAAGCCCTCAACGGTTACATTAACGGCCGTTATATCAACTGCGGGGTCATTAGCTGAAGCATTAATGACAACATTGCCTGGAGTTGTTGTATCTCCTTGCAGGATAACTCCCATCACATTAAGGGCCAGCGTCGCGGTGAGGTTGTACGTGCTATCTGCCACAATGACGGTGTCATTAGCAGAGGCGGCGTTAATCGCTCCCTGGATGGTATAGAATGGGTCACTTGAATTGCTGCCTGAACCAGCAGGCATGGGTACAAGGTTAGCGAAGCCATCAGTTATGTTATAACCTGGGTTAGCGGTGAAATTACAGGTGGCATTAGTCGACGTGTCAATCCACGCAATTTTTGATGTGCAGTTAAGCGTCCCACCTGTATTGAGAAACTCCACCATATCATTGGTAGCGAAGTTTTCAAACGCACCACTCGAGAGAGTTAAATTACCAGTCGTGTGCGTATAGTTCCACGTAGCATTAGAACTCAGGTTATAACATGTAGGCAAATAACCTAGTTCTGGGCCCTCTGGCGGAAGTGCTGCGGTGTTGTTCACATACAGATTTCCTGGTCCAGGGCTTGCCGCCACCTGACTTGCCCCCGGGCTCGCCCCCGGTATATTAGGCACTACTGGCACAAAAGTCAGGGATAATGCCAGAACCAACGCCAGGGCTAAATGCCCTAACCATGCCCATCCGTTTTGTGTTTTATTCATGTATTCCTCCTTTCGTTATTTAGTTCTCCTTGAGATTGCGACGCTTTGGGTTTTTCACCCTCACCTGCCTGCACGAGGCTGAAGCCTCACACTACACTCCTCTCCCTTCAAGGGAGAGGAAATGAAGCTCGCAATGACAATCGTTTTCTCTCTTGCCTGAAGTCGACCGCTTCACGTTTGAGCATTTACGCAATACTAGTTTCACCTCATGTTTGATTTGAGGTCTGGCAAAGCCCAGAACCGACCGGCATAAAGCCCAAGGGCAGGGGTAATTATGGTGTTAAGGCGTTTCATATTCCTTGAAGTTTCCTTTGCTGCGCCGAAGCAGGGGACGAATCCAGGCTAAAAGCAGCCTTGGTTTGAGGGGAGAGGCAATATAGGTATCTGCTCCAGAATCAAGAAAGTGGATGCCCGCCGATTCTTGCTTCTCCTCACCCAGGATAATGATGGGAGCTCTTTTGCATTTCTGCCGAATTCGCATACAGGGCTCATCGCCATTTGTTTTGGCGAGGGATTCAGGCATGAGTATGACATCGAGCTCCGTTGTGGAGAGGTGAGCCAGGGCCTGATCGACATCGGCAGCAGTTAACACCTGGAAGCCCGAGTGCTGTAAGAAAAAAGTGAGTTGATGTGCTGGTTCTGGGTCGGGGTGAATTAGTAAAATCGTGTCCATCTGCTCAGGCATCACCTCCTTGTAATCTGTTGCTGGGCTCTCGTTGACTTTTCCCAGGGATAGCTTTTATACAGGGATAGCTTTTATAATAAAATGCCTGTAGGGTCATCAAGTTGTCCCTTTTCGCTTGAAAAAAGGCCTGCGCCCACAGGTCTTTTTTATGTTAGTTAGCATCTACTCATTCGCTGACTCACTGGCTGGTAAACGAGTTGAAATTAATTTAGCATGACACAATGTAAATGTCAACCCCTAGTTGAATAATTTGCTCACCTAATCTATGGGTTGTTACTATTTTCAACAGAAAGGCAGTCAGGCAGAGGAGCGGATGAGCTTAGGAGAAAGAATCAGAAAAAGAAGGGAAGCCTTGGGCACTACGCAGGAAGAGCTGGCTCAGGTTCTCAGGGTAACCCCACAGCACATCTCAGCTATAGAGAAAGACAAACGAGTGCCTTCTCTGGGTTTTGTTGCCAGGTTGGCTGAGGAACTGGGGGTAAGCATCGACTACCTTGTGTCGGGCCTTGTGGGTGGCAAGGACGGGATTATCACAGGCATAATACCGGCGATAAAAGCTGATAAGAGGCTGAAACTGAAGGTAAAGAGAGCGATGATAACTTTAGTAGGGGAACTACGAGAAGCTCCTGGAGGTGAACAAAGCTCTAAACCGGCGTAGCTAAGCTAATGATCAGGGAAAGGTATAGGGGGCTATTGTGAATAGGTATTGGAGGAAAGGTTAGCTTCCCTAGCGATCTCTGGAAACCTTATTTGGAAAATAAGGAATTGGCTGAGATTTCCCTAGCGTGGAAAGTTGACGATTTTCCAGAATAATCATGCGAAAATACTCTGGGTTTATCAAGTACCCAGCAGGGAAAAGGTCTGGATGTCCACTCTGGGCACTTCGATTTAGCCAGAGTTTACCCAAGGGCTTACCCAGAACCTTTTCCCAGCAGGACATCCAGGATTTTCCCAGAATTACCCTGTTTCCCAAACGACCCCACATTGTGGGGGGAAAAACAGTTTGGCACGTGCTCACCTAGTCTGAGGAGCCGGAACTACACCGCAGTTCCGACTTGTGGCACCCATCTGTCACCCATTGTCACAAAAAAGCCCTTGCTTGTGCCCAAGGCTCGTGGCAGTTCTTGCCGCTGGGGTATATGTAGAGCTATCGTGCTAATCCTCGTGAGGAGCGGAAGCGTGTGTGCCTGCGCTACAAACGTTAGGGTAACAGTCCGATGAAACGTTCAACAGACAAGAATTCATGATTTGGTATTCCGCTGCTTCGTGCAGGTGATAGAAGTTCAAACACAAGTGGAAGCGATGGTACAATTGGGAGCCGCGTGTGGAAGTTCAACGTCTCAGAAGAGTGCCGCACCCGATGATAGAGACTTATAGATTAATCGTAGATCAACAAAGGGCTTGGGCTTGCCAACAAGGTATCAGGTATGACAAAGACGGTTATACGCTTCGCCTCGCTGATAACCTGCACTGCCCACTCTCGCCTGCGACCGTAGAAGAATTCAAACATGGTAGGGGAGACGAACTGGGGAGGGGTGAAAACCGTGGTAAAATGTGGGCGTTGCACTCTTCATCTGCTCTCGTCACCAACGTCTTTGAATACTGGCGAAATAGAAATATCGCCTTTATTGCCGAAGCATGTGGAGCGTTATCCGCAATCTCCGATATGAGATTCGAAGTTACTTACCCGACTCCACTTGGTGGTATCCCACCCCATCTTGATATAGAGTTCACAGGCACCCATGTCAAGTCACTTGTTGTGGAGTCTAAATTCACCGAAACATATCGTCGGCATACACGGAGAAGAATGAAGAGGGTATACATTAGTAAGCCGCTATTGTGGTCAGGGCTACCGAACTGCGAGGCATTAGCAAAGTCAATCTGCAACGAACAAAAGGCCCAGACGAGCTTTGAGTATTTGGATGCGCCACAGCTGCTTAAGCATATACTGGGATTGAATTATGAAACTAGGTTTAAGGAGAAAGGCTTCACATTCCTTTATTTATGGTATGAAATACCATCATTAGAAGCAGACAAACATCGTTCTGAGATCGAATCCTTCAAGAAGGCTATCGGTCAAGACATAGATTTTCAGGTATTAACGTATCAGGAGCTATTTCAGAGGGTCAAGGGTATTCTGTGAATAGCAACCCAAAATGAGCCCACCTGTGCTAACCGAAAATGAACCCACCCATGGCAAATTTAATAAGTTCTAGGCAATCACCTCCCTTCGTCTCATGCTCTCCTTGAAGCGGTAGCTTTCCC